>Ga0208279_1000396_pt1 | contig 36305 bp, 31 predicted proteins | sample AntAceMetag02UKM_FD_184766 | JGI IMG/M metagenome (GOLD analysis project Ga0208279, IMG submission 184766) | Saline lake microbial communities from Ace Lake, Antarctica - Antarctic Ace Lake Metagenome 02UKM (SPAdes) (version 2) | ecosystem: Environmental > Aquatic > Non-marine Saline and... | reverse complement strand
ACTATCTTTCCCGCGTCTCTCCACTCTCCTTGCCAGCAGTATCACGATACCGGCCAGGGCCATCCCCGCCATCACATCTACCACATAGTGATAACGGAGATATACGGTTGAGCAGACCAATCCCGTAACAATCGGCAGATAGATCCAGAAGAGCCACCGCTTGAAACGGTAAGCCAGCCAGAGCGTGATCAGGGGGATCTCGGTATGCCCGGATGGAAAACAGTCCCGGGGACAGCTCTCCATGCTGTAGACAATCTGGTGAAGCTGCTCCCGGATGAAAACACCCTGGAGCGGGATGGCATGATGGATAGTAAAGCGTGGACCAATGGCCGGAATCGTAAAATAGCCCAGGTAAGAGAGGATATATCCGAGAGTAATGGCAAAAGCGGCTTTCTGAAACGGTATCCTTTCTTTCTTTAGATAGAAAATAAGAAACATAATAATGGGGAGTATATAGTTGGTGGTGTAAACCATCTGCATCGCCTCGGTCAGCCAGGGGGTGGTGATCCGCTGGAGCCAGACGGTAGGGTCACAGCCGAAGAGATATCGGTCAGCTGTAATTAACCAGCCATCCTTAATCATCATGAATCCCGGATTCCGATCGCTGTCGATAAGATAGAGGATCATCTTATAGCCGAAGATGATATAGGGGAGGGGCATCCAATTTCTGATTATCCGGAGGAGTGGTTGATCAGGGTAGGCAGTCTGTAATTTCACCAGCCCGATAAGAATCGCCCCGGCAATCACCTGAGCCAGAAGAAGATAGCCCCAGTAAGTAATAAAACCATGAAATATCAGGATAAAGACAGCCAGAAACGCCAGATAAGCAATGATGAGACGTTCTGAAATTCGATTGAATCGTGATGGTATCATTAGAAAGAAGTGCCTAAAGTTTTCAGCCAGAGGCTGATCCGCCTCCGGCGGAGAAGTTTCTAAAATGGACAGAAGTTTATCTTCAATTTACCATGGTTCGCTGATATATTTTTGAAGAACGAATCAACTTTGTAATATACCTTTAATGTTGGTTCAATGCTTGCACATTTTGATTTTTTTGGAGAAAAAATAAAATGCGGATCAAACTGATATTGATCGGATCTATTCTAGCCGGACTGCTTCTACTCAAACTCATTACCCCGGAAGTGTATAACGGATACGATGCCGGGTTCTACCGGGCTATGTCCCGGGAACTTATCTCCGATAACCCGCGAACCATCACCGCTCCCTATAGTTATAGGGTACTCACGCCCTGGCTCCTCCACTTTATCCCCCTGGAGGCAGAAACTACTTTCGCTATTTACAACACCATTCTCTGCGCGATCTCCGCATACCTCCTCTTCTTCCTCCTGATAGATAGCGGCGGAGATAACCTGGAATCAGGCTTGGGAGTCTTCTTCTTTCTCTCCTCCTGGGTCAACGCCCGATTCAGCATATTCTATCCCGTCCATATCGACGGGACCTATTATTTTATCCTCATACTGGCCTTCCGGGGAATTATCCGAAAAAACAATACGTTATTCTTTATCGCTCTTATCCTGGGGGCCTTCACCCGGGAATACTTCCTCTCCCTGATCCCGGTCTATTACTTCTACCATAAGGAGAAAGGATGCTTCCTGGACCGTTACGTCTTATGGAAGACAATCAGGCTCTCCATTTTGCCGGTCCTCATCTTCCTTCTAATCCGGATTCTGATCCCGAGATCCAACCAGGATTTTAATTACCTGGAGCATGGACTTTACTTCTCAAGGATGTTCTTCCTCTATGGGCGACGGATCCTCCACTCCTATCTGAACATATACGGAGTGGTGATCTTTCTCCTTCTCCTCCATCTCCCCTCATTAATCTCATTCCTGAGAAAAAATATCTACCTGGCGATCTATATACTTCTATCCATCTTCTTTCTGATGATCGGGGGATCCGACCGCTGCCGGATCAACTTCATCAGCTTCCCGGCAATTCTAATCTGCCTGGTCGCTATATTGAAGAGACACCGAAGTATCTACCGAAATAAACTGATGGTGGGTTATCTGGTGATAGCCCAGCTATTTTTAATGCGGGTATTCTCCCCGATGTCCACGGAAAACTGGCGCAAGATCTGGTGGAGTAACATCAGTTTCTGCCCGGAGATGGAATTCCAGCAATCTCTCATCCGTTACGGACTCGCCGCCACGGCCTTTCTCCTCATCTATCTCGGCCTTTCTCTCAGGGAGAAAAATATAATTTCAACTTGAATTTCAAAACAAAACAGTATTCTATAACCATATAAATAAAATCAGCAAACAGCGTTAATTTCAATATCCTTCCAGTAAATTAGCGCCGGAGGCAATAACTTAAAATGAAAGCAGCCGCCGAAGCAATCAGAAACGCCCGATCAATAGTTATTACTTCTCATATCAAGCCCGATGGGGATGCCGTCGGTTCCAGTCTGGCTCTGCTGCGGGCGATGAAGGCTCTGGGGAAGAAATGCCGGGTGATCAGTCCTTCTCATGTTCCTTGCGGTTTTCTCTTCATGCAGGAATATGAAGATGAGATTAGCAGATATCAGCCGGAGCGGGATGACAGGATAATTGAAGAAGCGGACCTCTTCGTAATACTGGATTGTGCCGATCTATCCCGATCCGGGGAGGTGGGTACAAAGATGGCGGAATTGGGAACACCAATCCTGGTAATCGACCACCACTCCACTAATGAAGCTTTCGGGACCTGCAACTATATTATTCACAGAGCATCCTCAACCGGAGCACTGGTCATGAATGTGCTGGATGAACTTACCGTCCCCCTTACCCTCTCGATCGCCATCCCTCTCTATATCGCCATCATTACCGATACCGGAGATTTTAACTACCCGAGTACCACCCCGAAGACCCACGAAAAGGCCGCCCGGCTGCTGGAAGCCGGGGTTAAACCTTACGAGATTCACCGAAAAATTGCTCTTGACCGGACCGTCGATTTCATCCGGCTGGCGGGTATGGCTATATTCAATGTTCAGTTTGCTCACAATCAAGAGATCGCTTTCTCCGTCATCGGTTATGACCTTTACCGGAAGTTCACACCCAGGATCGATGAACTGGTCATGCTCCCACCTTATCTTATATCTATCCGGGGAGTGGAGGTTGGAGTACTCTTCCTTGAATTTGAACCGGGCCATATTCTGGTTGATCTCAGATCCCAGGGATTGATCAATGTCGCGAAACTGGCCAAGAACCTGGGAGGAGGTGGACATTCTGGCGCCTCAGGTGTTCGTCTCCGGGGAGAGATGTCGGATATTGTTCAACAGATCATCCATTCCTCCGGTGATCGCCTCAACCGGGCTCATCTTAAAGGCGCGAATGAAGCCCGCCGCAACAAGATTCTGGGGAAAACTTAGCCCTCACTTTGTTCGGGCAACGTTCTGAAGTGCCTAAAGTGCGCTAAAGTGCCTAAAGTTAAAAAATCGCCTAGCCGTCGGAGTGGGGCATTAAATACCGTAAATCTCACAAATCTACACGAATGGCCCGATAGATCCCCGGCTTCGGCCCCTCCCTGCTTTTCCCTTCTACTCCCTGCTACTCCCTACTCGACGTTCAGCTTTTAGTACAATAAAAGAGATCTCCATCTCTCCCCATTCTGAGCCAATTCCCAGTTCCCCCGGCGGTAAGTAATCAAGTGGCACCCGTTCCTTCCCAAGACTTCACGATCCACGTTCCGGATTATCTGTTTCTTCTTTCCCAGAGCCTTCGACTCCGCCTGGCTCGACTCACGTCCGGAGAGGGGAATTCCATTTTCTGAACAGCTGATAACAATTGTCCCATAGCTGAAATCAGGTCCATTCCAGAGCATCGGATACCGCTGGAAGTAGTCCGGCAGAGAGCGGACCTTGACTACAATATCGAATGCCCGGGGAATCGACTCAAGGTGGGATTGAAAATTAAAATGATCCCCTGATTCCAGTTCCTGAAAAAAAGATAAGGGATTGATTCCTTCCAGATTCCAGCCGTTATAGGTTCCGTGTTCATTGTTCAGCTTTCGGGACTTCGCCCAGGCCGCGAACCGACTATTATAGATCAGGCCGACCTCAAAATGAAGATGAGCCCGATACCGTGGGATATTTAATAACCCGCTATGACCCATCACTCCCAGTACCGTACCCGCCGGTATCTCCTGCCCCTTCTTTAATTCCGACGCTATCTTCTCCAGGTGCGCGTAGAGAGTATAGCCTAGTCCCAGCGGATCATCGTGAGTAATAACAACATAACGGCCATAAGAGGAGTTCCCGGCGATCTTATTGATATAAGCCACCTTCCCATCCGCGATCGCGTAGATCTGATCAAGTGGACGACTGTACCGATCACGATGGAGAGAAGCAATATCAAGACCCTCGTGAAAAGATGAGAGAAGTCTCCCCCGCTTCTTGGCAGTCCGGACAGACCCATATAGCGCCCCCTCAACCTTCCCGGAAGCAGTTGGCTGATAGACTCCGGGTTCCCTCCAGTTTAGTAATCTCTCCTGCTCGGTGGGATAGACCACACTGTCCCAGATGGATGGTTCCAGAGGCGGGGTTGGAACGGCGACAACCATTTTTGGAGGGAGAATCTCTTCTTTAATATCTTCCCCGGAATCACATCCGGGAAAAATGATAACCAGGAATCCGAACCCTGTAATTATTGATATTATTTTTAACATACCGACATTCATTACTGCATATAACCAATCCCCATTCCCCATTTTTACCCCGAGATGACGAAGTCATTTTTCGGGGCCCTATTCCCCATTCCCCAATTTATATGATTTTAATTGAGGAAACTCAATAGAAAGGATAAGCTTGATTCAATAATAAGGATATTTATCACTTTGTGTGGATAAATAATCGTAAGCTTTATTATTTCTTTGTTTCAGTCAGTAATACCAAAAATTTCCAAATCACACGCATCAAAATTGGTGCTGTCAAAGATTTCATGAGAGAATAAACCCGGTAAAGGGGAACTGAATATCCAATATCCAACAAGGAATATCCAATGAACAAAAAAATTCGCGAAGATTCGCGAGATTAGCGGTTCTTAAAAGGGGACGAGGTGGGGAAAAGAAAAAGTCTTTACAGAAGCACAAAATTTATCAGGAGAGAGAAAATGAGCATCAGCCCCTACGCGGGAAAACCCGCACCACCTGAGTTACTTGTCAATGTTCCAAGACTGGTCTCAGCATATTATACCGGCCGACCGGATGTCGAAGACCCGGCCCAGCAGGTTGCCTTCGGTACCTCCGGTCACCGGGGAGCGTCACTGGAGAATAGCTTTAATGAAGCGCATATCCTGGCAATCTCTCAGGCGATCTGTGAGTTCCGTAGAGACCGGGGATTTACCGGACCGCTATATATCGGGATGGATACCCACGCTCTCTCCGAGCCCGCTCTCTCGACAGCAATCGAAGTATTCGCCGGAAACGGCGTGGATATCATGATCCAGCAGGGTCTGGGCTATACCCCGACACCGGTCATATCCCACGCGATTCTCGCCTATAATAAAGGGAGATCAACCGGACCGGCGGATGGCGTGGTTATCACCCCTTCCCATAACCCGCCCTGCGACGGTGGGATCAAGTACAACCCCCCGACCGGAGGACCGGCTGATGCGGAAACCACCGGAATCATCGAAGCCCGGGCCAATCAAATCCTGGCGGACAATCTTAAAGACGTAAGAAGAGCACCCCTATCCAAGGCCATGGGGATGGATACCACCCATCAGTATGATTACATCGGGCCGTATGTATCGGACCTGGGAAGTATCATCAATATGGAGGCAATAGCTTCATCCGGGCTCTCCATCGGGGCCGACCCCATGGGTGGAGCCGGTGTGGCATACTGGGAACCGATTGCCGAAAAGTACGGTCTCAAGATTACGGTAGTAAACCCGAATGTCGATCCGACTTTTTCCTTTATGTCGGTAGATAAGGATGGAAAAATCCGGATGGACTGTTCCTCCCCTTACGCGATGGCTTCACTGATTAAACTCAAGGATGATTTTGATATAGCTTTCGGCAATGATACCGACTACGACCGTCACGGGATTGTCACTCCGACCGCCGGCCTGATGAACCCCAATCACTACCTCTCGGTAGCCATCCGCTATCTCTTCGAAAATCGGCCTGGCTGGAGCAAGGAGGCCGCGGTCGGCAAAACTCTGGTCTCCAGTTCCATGATCGACCGGGTCGCCGGAATGATCGGACGGAATCTTTGTGAGGTCCCGGTCGGCTTTAAGTGGTTTGTCGATGGACTTCTTTCCGGATCACTCGGCTTTGGCGGCGAGGAGAGCGCCGGAGCTTCCTTTCTCCGGAAAGACGGCACCGTCTGGACCACCGACAAGGACGGGATCATCCTCGACCTGCTCGCCGCGGAGATTACCGCCGTAACCGGGCGTGATCCAGGGGAGCATTATCGGGACCTGGAAGAGAAGTTCGGGAGTCCCGTTTACGAGAGAGTGGACGCCCCGGCCACGCCGGAACAGAAGAAGGCCCTGAAAAACCTCTCTCCGGAGATGGTCACGGCCGATGAACTGGCGGGAGAGAAGATTACCACCAAACTCACCCGCGCTCCGGGGAACAACGCCCCCATCGGCGGATTGAAAGTAGTCACGGAGAATGGCTGGTTCGCCGCCCGCCCCTCCGGAACCGAGAACATCTACAAGATCTACGCCGAGAGTTTCAAGGGAGAGGAGCACCTCCACGAGATCCAGAAAGAAGCAAGAGTCATTGTCGATCAAGCATTTAAGACGGCGGGACTGTAGATGGGGAGTGGGGGGAAGCAGGGAGGAGGAGGGAAAAAACTGAACATCCAACGCTCAACCCGCCTTAGTGCTCCTTCACATAAATACGGTAACGTATTTATGTGACGGAGCACTTAGCTAAAGTTATGGCGGGAGGGCTGCTCAAAGTTCAACTTTCTGCTTATTGGACCCCAGCCATCCTCGGACGGTGCTTCCCTATCTCCGATTCTATACGCTCGGAGAGGAACACCTTCAGGAGGGACTGGTAGGGGACATCCCGCTTATTTGCTAAAAGTTTTAGTTCCTCCAGCATGGTCTGGGGAAGACGAAGAGAGATAGTCTTGGTTGATGGTTTTAGGCTGGGGAAGACCGCACGCTGCGCCTTAGACCAATCGACATATTCAGTCGAGTCATGTTCTGACCAGAACTTGCGCTCGGCCTCTTCATTCTTGAATTTGGGTATCTTCTTCATCTTAGATACACCTTCCTTTCTTTTCGGTTCATATCCCGCGCGGAAATAACGCGTATGCGTCTTTTACGCATTGTAAACGCAATAAACAGCGCTCGATCTTCATCTGTTTGTCCCAGCACAAAATAGCGCTTCTCGGTATTCGAGTGGTTCTGGTCATCAGCCACGATGAGCGGAGTATTAAAGAACACTTGCTCTGCCTCTTGCGGTGTTACCTCGTGGGCATGCCAGTTCTTCTCTATATTCCCCTGATCCCAATCAAACCCCTCATACTCCGGTAGTGATATATAATCCATGATGGAATAAATGTATATGATGTTCGTATACTTGTCAAATGATTTTGAGGAACATTTTTCAGATTCGCGGGGATTCGCGACCCCGCTTCCTTCGTGGCCGGAATTCGCGGTTTGAAAGAAGGCAAGGTGGGAGGAAGACTGATCTTATCCCCGGGTTAAAACCCGGGGCTGAGATGTTGCACCCTTTCAGGGTGCTGGTGAGGGGTTGGGTTGGATTGGTTATCCACGGGTGGAACCCGTGGCTGAGACGTTGGACCCCTTCGGGGTCAAAAAAGAACCCCAACGGGGTTCAACATGTAAGCCCGGAGAGAATCCCCGGGATATACACCGATCACACCAAAAGGGAAAGAACCCCAAAGGGGTTCAACGTTTAAGCCCAGGGAGAATCCCTGGGTTGAAAGGGTAAAACCCTGGGTTTCCGGGGAGAATCCCCGGAAAATATATCCGAACACCCCTCCCCCAAAAAAGAACCCCAACGGGGTTCAACATGTAAGCCCGGGGAGAAACCGCAGGGGTCTTTCTGATTGGATGAGGGGAGTGAAGCAATCTATCGGGCATTAGTGAGGTTGCTTCGCTAACGCTCGCCATGACATTTGGCTGGCCCTGGAGATTGCTTCGGCCTCCGGCCTCGCAATGACAATCGAAAAATTCCCCATTCCCTACTCCCCACTGCCCATCCCCCGCACATCCACCACATCCATACCGGCCTTCCGAGCCCCCAAGATGCCTAGGTCGGCATCCTCATAAACACAGCACCGATCAGGTTTAATCCCCAGCCTTCGGGCAGCTTCAAGGAAGATCTCGGGCGAGGGCTTGGGGTTAACAACATCTTCGGCACAGACTATGGTGTTAAACCATCCCGCCATACCGATCAGCTCCAGTGTCTTCTCGGCCAGTTCCCGGTGACTTCCGGTAGCTACCGCCATCGGGATCCGACCCCGAAATTCCCGGGCGACTGCCGCCGCCGATTCGACCGGCTGGACCGTGTCCAGACAGTCCATAAAAGCCCGGTCTTTCTCTTCCGCCAACGCGGTTACGTCCACCCTTACACCGGCTTCTCCCGCCACGATATCCACCACCTCTTTCGCCGGAACTCCGCCCAGGGAATAAAACCGTTCCAGAGAAAAAGGGATCCCATGCCGGCTTAGAACTTCCTTCCAGGTGGTGTAATGGGCCGGCATCGTATCAGCCAGCGTCCCGTCACAGTCAAATATCAACGCGTCATATTTCATATAAAAAGAAAGTTTGAAGTGCCTAAAGTTTGAAATACGCTTCAGCCAGAGGCTGATCCGCCTCTGGCGGAAAAGTGCCTAAAGTTATCGCTTCGCCCCGCAGGGACACAATTGCAGGCTTCGGACGAGGTGATCTGTGGGAACGGTTTTTCGCGGATCAGGCAGAATGACTGACAACCTCGATCAAAAGGCCCGTAAGCAAAAATATTATTTTCTAACCCATCCTTAAATTATTCGGCTCTCAATAATTCTCTCTTTTAATAGTCCTGCCTGTAATGGTCCTGTCTTAAAAATGGGGCGAGGTAGGGGGTAATTGTTCTGGTCCCCCCCGAATCTTATTCGGGGTCAAAAAAATCCCGGGCCCAGACAAAATCACACCCGGCATTCTCCGCGGCCTGCCGATCACTCTCCATATCCCCGACAAATAAGGTCTCTTCCGGATTCACCCCCCAGAAATCCATCAACTGCTCCAGCATCAGCGGCCCCGGCTTCCGGCACGCGCAGCCGTCGCTCTTATTGTGGGGGCAGAAACGGATGGAATCTTCAATTGGACGAAATCCCAGCGCTGCTTCTGCCGTATCCATAAGGAGCCGCCGCGCGGTCTCCGCGGTGAGATATCCTTTCGGGATTCCGGCCTGGTTACTGGCAATACTGAAGGCGATCCGCCCCAGACCGGGAGATCCCCAGTCAATCTCGGAAAGCTTCTCTTTTACGTTAGGGAGAAGTTCCCACTGGTTATCCGCGTTCGGGCAGACCTGCCCAGGCACCGTGCAGCACCGGAGTGTGCCATCCGCGTCGAATATAATTAGGCGGTACATAGAACTTAGCCCCGCCGACGGCGGGGCTAACGTTGAAAAATAAAGACGTTAAAAAGAAAAAACGTTAAAGATCGTTAAAGTCCGTTACTATAAAGAATGCCGGGGGTATTCTAATCCTACAAGTCCTGAAGCGACAGCGAAAGGACGATACAACCAGTCACCTTACTTACGCCGAATATAAATAACGCTGTACTTGTTATCGGTCCCTTCCTGCCGTTTGGATATCGTAAAGAGATCGATCACCCTGGCCAGCGAACTTAACTTGGCGTAACCGTAATTTCTCGAATCGAAGGAAGGATACTGGTTGGATATTTTAGATCCCACCACTGCCAGACGAGCCCAGCCGTCATCATCGGCTACCGCGTCAACCGCGTCGTATAAGATAGAAACCAATTTTTTATCTTCCTTCAAAGCCGCCCCGTCTTTGCGACCGGATGTTCCGGTGGTCTTTCTCGCGGTACTCTTCTTGACCTCTTTTGCCGGCCTCAAAATCTCGGTGAAGATGAACTTGTCGCAAGCGCTCACAAACGAGTCCGGAGTCTTGCGCTCCCCGAAGCCATAAACAATTACTCCCTCCTCCCGGACCCGGGAAGCCAGCCGGGTGAAGTCACTGTCGCTGGAGACGATACAGAAACCATCAAATCTCTTGGTATAGAGCAAATCCATAGCGTCTATGATCAGGGCGCTGTCGGTCGCGTTCTTCCCGACAGTATGACGAAACTGCTGAATGGGATGGATGGCAAAACTTGCCAGCACCTTCTTCCAGCCGCTCAGGTTGGTTGAGGTCCAGTCCCCATAAATCCTCTTGACCGTGGCCACGCCGTATTTCGAGATCTCAGCCACCAGGGGTTCAATTATGGCCGGGGAAGCGTTATCCGCGTCTATCAGTACCGCCAGCCTTCTTTCCTGTCCGTTTTTTATAAACATATCATTCTCCTTAATTGGAATTATTGATGAATAAATTAGATATCCATATTTTGCATCTTTACATATAATATAACTAATAACCATATATATCAGTATTTAAAAATGGAGGCGAGAAATGGATATTTATGAAGCTATTCAGATAAGAAAGAGCGTTCGGGCCTTTTTAGACCGGGATGTTGAAGATACGGTATTGACGCGGCTCCTCTCCGCCGCCCGGCTCGCTCCCTCGGCCAAGAATTTCCAGGAGTGGCGGTTTATCGTAGTCCGCGATCCGAATACCCGCCTCCAACTTGCCCGGGCGGCCCGGGGACAGAAATATGTCGGCCAGGCGCCGGTCGTGCTGGCCTGCTGCGCCGAGACCGACGGGTACGTGATGACCTGCGGGCAGCTCTGCTACCCGATCGACCTCGCCATAGCGATTGACCATATTACTCTCTCTGCCGCTGCCGAGGGATTGGGAACCTGCTGGATCGGAGCCTTCTTCGAGGATCAGGTCAAAGAGATTCTGGGAATCCCACCGGAGATCCGGGTGGTGGCACTGCTTCCCCTCGGATACCCGGCCGATCCCTCTCCGGTGGAGAAACGCCGTCTTCCCCTGGATGCAATAGTAAAGTTTGACCGGTGGTAGGGAGTGGCTTTGTAGCCGCGGTCGCTGACCGCGGTATAGAGAGTGGAGAATAGGCAGGAGGCAGTGGTTCCGACTGATCTGTCCGATCCGTCCGATCAATTTTTCAAAAAGGGACCGTGAGAGTGATAACTTTAAATCCAGCCATAACACACTCATCCGAATTCCGGTTTTACGCCGAACTGAATGATTTCCTCGCGCCCCCCCGGAGGCAGAAGACATTTGCCTACACTTTCAACGGCAGCCCCTCAATCAAGGACACGATCGAGGCTATGGGAATACCCCATACCGCAGTTGATATTATCCTGGTTAACGGCACCTCGGTGGATTTTTCTCACCATCTTAGTCCGGGAGACCGGGTTTCCGTCTACCCGGTCTTTGAAAGCTTTGACGTTACCCCGCTCATACGCTTGCGATCCGAACCCCTCCGGGACCCGGCCTTCATCCTCGATGTCCACCTGGGCAAACTGGCCCGGATGCTCCGGATGCTGGGCTTCGATACCCTCTACCGGAACGACTATGATGATCCCGAGATCATCCGGATCGCCCGGCGGGAAGACCGGATCATCCTGACCCGCGACCGGGGAATTCTTAAAAATTCCCTGGTCACGCACGGCTACTGGGTAAGATCGGAAAGAGCGGAGGAACAATCCCGGGAGGTGCTGGAACAGTTCGACCTCTTCCGCCTGATCAAACCTTTCAGCCGATGCATCTCCTGCAACGGATTACTGGAAGACATCTCCAAGGAAAAAATACTGGACCGCCTCCCCCCGAAGACAAAACTGGCCTTCAAGGAATTTCGTATCTGCACCGGCTGCGGGAAAATATACTGGCCGGGAAGTCACTATCAAGCGATGAGTGATCTGATCACACGATTGACTGAGGAAACCTAACTGCCCGGGCCTTCATCGTTTTTGACATCTTTTCCTTTCTATTATCTCAGACAATCTTTGGTGTTTTTTACCTTTCGATTTTTATATCCGTGGGCAAATAAATCCGAATATCCTTTACTCTCTTAAATGCCTTATCTGCGGAAATGATGGCATCACAGTTCAATCGCCGGGCTACAGCCAAAAGAAAAGCGTTATTGGTTAATAGCCCATATTGACTCTGGATATTCAGTACTTCATGAATGTCATAAGAGGTTACCGGCTTAATCCTCAGACCAATTCCTAAAAATTCCCGGATCTGCGTCCCATATCTGAGTAATCTCCGAACCAATTCGGGATGCTCCGATAAATATCTGGCCGGATTGGAGCGTTTAATCCAATTATTATGCCGTGCCTCAATCAGCATCAGGGTGTGTACCAACTCAGAGACCATCGGCATCGGTACCACACCCTTCACTTCCCCTCCCCCGCAGCGGCGAAGTAAATGGACGCATTGGGGAGAGTACTGCTGATTAGCATACACAAGGATATTCGTATCTATCGCGACAGCTTCACCATCCTGATCTGTCGGGTTGCCATCGGGCACTGTAGCCGCGGTCGTTGACCGCGGCCCTGTCATCCGCGGTCATTGACAGCGGCTACAACCACATCGCTATGAATACAAGGCGACGGGGTTCACTGAAAGCTTACATCTTCTTCCGCTCCGCGTCACGTTCTCTCCGGGCTTTCCGGGCCAGTGTCATCCGCCAGATATCGGATGACTTATAGATTGACCTGCTATACCTTACTCGAAAACCCTTTTTAACCACGAAGAACACGAAGTCCACGAAAAAAGTTGAAAAAAACATGGAAAATTCTATATTTTTCTATGTTTTCTTCATGTTCTGGTTATTTGCGGTTAGTATCCTTTCGACTTCTTCTCCTTCTTTAACTTTCGCTTCTCCTTCAGGCTTAAAACCGGTTTCTTCTTGGCACTTTTCTTCGCCAGATTCTTATCTTTACTCATAGCTTACCTCCATCTTTCAGATTAACCCATTTTACCATTTGATCCTGTTGATAAATGTGAACTTGTATTTTTCCCCTCTATTGTATCAGCACTTCAAAGATCCACAGTTTTGCGGGGCAGACCATAAGATGCATAGAATGGCTCAATTTATCTGTTAATAAGACTACCAGATAATACAATCCCTGTCAGCCCGAATTATATTGTCTTCACTTCTCATTATTGATTTTCATTCCTTCCGATGATAGTATTCTTAGTGGTAAAAAAATAGATGCCGCGCAACCCCCTCACCTTTTGACAACCAGGAATAGAAAAGCAATCTTCGGCTGGGCGCTCTACGACTGGGCTAACTCGGCCTTTGCCACCACGGTGATGGCCGGGTTCTTCCCGCTCTTCTTCAAGAACTACTGGTCCGCCGGGGCCGATACCGCCCTCAGCACCGCCCGGCTGGGACTGGCCAACTCGATCGCCGGGATCGTACTGGCGCTTATGGCACCGCTTCTGGGAGCGATCGCTGACCGGGGTTCGGCCAGGAAGCGCTTCCTCATCTTCTTTGCCTACCTGGGCGCGGTGATGACCGTTTTGCTCTGCCTGGTCTCACGGGGGAACTGGCCCCTGGCCGTCCTTCTCTATATCATCTCCGTGATCGGATTCTCGGGGAGCAATATCTTTTACGACGCGCTCCTCCCAACAGTGGCCCGAAAGTCAAAACTGGATACTGTATCATCGCTCGGTTACGCGCTGGGCTACCTGGGAGGCGGACTCCTCTTCGCCTTCAATGTCTGGATGGCGTTGAAGCCTGAAACCTTCGGCTTTGCCGATCAGGCGGCAGCTATACGGTTCTCATTTCTGACTGTGGGGATCTGGTGGGCCCTCTTCACTATCCCTCTGCTCTGTTTCGTGAAGGAGACACGAAATCCGGGACGGTTGGCAGACTGGGCAGCGGTCCGGGCTGGGATCGGACAGATGAGACGTACCTTCCGGGAGATCCGGCAACTGAAGACGGTCTTCCTATTTTTAGCCGCCTACTGGCTCTATATCGACGGCGTGGATACGATCGTTAGGATGGCGGTCGATTACGGGAGTTCTCTCGGCCTCGCGCCGGGGTCGCTGATCCAGGCGCTCCTACTGACCCAGTTCATCGGCTTTCCGGCCGCGCTGGCTTTTGGATATCTAGGCAGACGGATCGGCGCCCGGCGCGGAATACTGATCGCCCTGGGAGGCTACATCCTAATCACTGTCTGGGGTACATTTCTCCGGTCATCTTTTGAATTCTACATTCTGGCGGCGGCGATCGGCCTGGTCCAGGGAGGCATCCAGGCGCTGAGCCGATCGTACTACACCCGTCTGATACCACTGGAGAGATCGGCCGAGTTCTTCGGCTTCTATAATATGATCGGAAAGTTCGCGGCAGTCCTCGGTCCTCTGACCGTGGGAGGAGTTACACTCCTGGTCCGTTCCCTGGGAGCGGAGAGCACCATTGCCGCCCGGGCAGGGATTGCTTCGATTATTATATTTTTTCTGGCGGGGGGAGGAATATTTATTTCCTTAAAAGACTGAACATCGAACGCCGAACGCTCAACTTCGAACGTCGAACGACATCAGGCCTGGCAATCGGGCTTAAAAAGCCCTCCCACAGAGGACAGGCAAAAATAAACTTCTAACGATGAACGAAGCAGAAGATCAGAAGATCAGGTAGCCAAGCGGAGGCTGCTGGAAGACAAGGAAAAGCAACACAGATAAAAACTCAACGTTTGCTCGCATCCCGATCATTTCGGGACAACGCTCAACCAGCCTTCGCTAAAGCTACGGCGGGCAAGCTGCTCAACTTTCAACGTTCAACTTGCATGCCCCGTTATATGGCGAAGCCTATCTAATTGGGTCAACTTTCTTTTCCCGTCAACCAACCTTCGCCAAGGCTATGGCGGGCGAGGCCGTCAACTGTCAACCGTCAACTTTCCAAGAACTGTCCGGGCGGGTATATCGACTACATCGCTCCGCTTCCTACCCAGGATCATTACCCGCTGAAGGAGGGTCAAGCCGGAGGGGGTATCCCGGGGGATCCGCTGATATTCTATCACCATCCGGCCGGCTTCTTCAGAGATCCGAAAGTAATTAAGGCAGAAGGTGGGATAGTAGATATCGGGCATCAGTCTATTCCACGACTTGATCCGGATCAGTCTCTTCAGCCAAGTTCCGGTATTGATAATCACCCGGCCGTTGATCTTTTTCAGAAAAGGATTGTGGGTATGTCCGAAGATATAGACGACTACCGACGAATCCCGGGCGAAGATCTCCCGGGCCGCCGCCGTATAGACATCGGTCTCCTCTACATCTAAACCTTTCCCGGTCTTGAGACCAAACCGGCGGAGCGTTTTTACTATATCCCGGAAGATGAGTCCCAGGGGGATCGCCAGGATGATAAGAAAAACAATAACCACAAAGTCAACCATCAGGATCATGCCGAATAGCTTCCCGAAAATCCCGAAAGAAGCGAGAAACTCACGGTTGAAGATGCTGGTACCGATAATAGATTCCTGCTCCAGGATCATCCCCACAAATGCCGCCAGACTGACGGTAAAGAGAAGAAGGAACGGCAGCATGATCCAGCGCAGAATCGGGCTCATCTCACGGTAATAATAATTCGAGAGGAACCAGTCGGGGATATGTTCGAGGGGCTGGACCGACTCCAGGTCCTTGAGCCACTGACTCTTCCCGAAGGTGGCGTGTCTCCCGGTAGTGCTGACGATATGGTTGGTGACATAATACCCGATCGGGGTGACATAGGGGTCGCCGAACTTGGGTGACCTATTGAAGCTGTCGTGCTGACTGCCGTGTTCGATCCAGATCTTCTTCCCGGCCACCTCCCGAATGATATGTTCCCGCGGTTCCAGCCGGAGGTTATATTCGGCCAGCGCCTCTATAAATACGGATTTACAGGCTAGGGAATAGTCATGATTACCGGGAAGAATAATGATGGTAATCTTCTCCCCGGTCTTCCGGAATTGATCGAAGAGTTCCCGGTGGTTCCCGGCAATGATCTCCAGCTTCTCGATCCCATCCGACCCGGTCAACTCCCAGAACCCCAAGACATCCCCGACGATGATCAGTTCGGTGTTTATGTCCTTCTTCTCGAGTTCTTTCAAGAACTCGATCAGCTCCGGCTCGAAATCACAGATATCAAGCTCCGCGTCTCCCCCAATATGGAGATCACTGATAAAATAATATTCTTTATTCATATAATCCGAAGAACCAGGCAATGCGTCGTTTACCGGCTTTCTTCTTCTCCCAGGGATGGACTTTCTCGGTAACTATCCCGGTCGGCTCTGCCCCTGGAGGAAATAGGGGAAGAATGACATTCCGATACTTGCTTTTAGCGATGATAACCCGGGGGGCCGACCCAAAGAGGAACTCTTTCAATTCACCGAGCCGGTTCTCCTTAAATACCTTAACCGGAGTCCCCTTCCCGAGATAGAAGATCATGTTTGATCTGATATCGGGGTAGAAGGCAATCCGATCGGCAGAAATACCGGCGGTCTTCTCCCGCAGTTCACCGGCATAGGCCCGCTCGGTCCGGTAGATATCGAGCGCTGGGAGGATAACAGAGAAATAACCGCCCAGCAGGATGACGGCGGTGGCGATCAGGGCTGATAATCTCCGTCTCGAACCGGCAGAGGATCTCAGGGCCGCCAGGACCAGGATGACCGCAGCTGATCCCAGAATCAGAACGGCGGGAATGAGCCCGGGAGATGGGGTAAATTCCACCCGGGAACGGATCAGCGGCCAGATGAGGGGAGCAATAAAGACGGAGGCGGACAATATCCCTAATATTGTCATCTGGATATTCATCCCCCATCGGCGAAATTTCTCTAGTCTTTCTCCTTTCATCTCTACTAAGAAATTCGCGGTCCAGAGAGCTATTAAGGGAAAGACCGGGAGGATATAGTAACTCCGCCGGGAACCGGATAAACTGAAGAAGAGGAAGATCAATCCGATCGCCTGGATCAGCCACTGGGTTCTCTCATCAATCTTCTTCCAGTTGATCAGAGATCCGGCCAAAGCAGCCAGAAAGAGCGGGGACCAGGGAAGAAAGAGGAGCGGGATCTGATAGATATAGGTATAGATAGGGCCTTTATGGTCGAAGGGCTGGAAGTAACGCAATATATTCTCCCGGAAAACCAGGACCAGACCACTCTCTCCATACTCAGGCCGACTTAAAGAAGCATAGACAAATGGCGCCAGATAAACCATGACGGCCAGGAGCAGGGCCACTATATGGGCGGGGCGGAAGAGTAACTTCCACCGCCCCCGACGGAGAAGGTCGGGAAGGACCGCCAGGACCGGGACTACCACCGCGGTCAACCCCTTAGTCAGAGCGCCCAGAAACGCGATCAGCCAGAAGATGAAGAAGGAGGTAAAGTTGGGCCGGTCACGCCGGGCCCAGTACCAGGCGACACAAAGGATCACCGCCAGCAGATTCTCCGACTCGGCGGTAGCGGCCCGGGACCAGAAGATAAATCCGTACCCGGTGAGGAGCAGCCAGCCGGCGATCAGACCAACCCGATCCGACCAGAGACGCCTTCCCAGCTGGAAGGTAGCCCAAACCGCGGCAATACCCGCCAGCGCGCTGGGAATTCGGGCGGACCATTCATTGAGCGAACCGGTAATCAAAGTCACCAGAGAGATCAACCAGTAAGTGAGAAGTGGCTTATCAAAGTAGGGCTCTCCGTTGATGGTGGGATGGAAAAAATCACCGCTCAAAAACATCTCCCGGTTGATCTCCGCCCACCGCCCCTCAGCCGCCCAGAACCCCCGATCCCCCACCGCCCAGAGGAGAATAAAGCAGGCGGTGAGAAGGAGGAGGATAATGGCGAACCGACTGATGGGTTTTGCTTGTTCCTGATTGCTGGTCATCGTTAAACTCAACTTCAAAAATTTGAAATTCCCCCCCCTACCTCAGCCCCTTTTTCGTCCACTAATTACACTAATTTACACTAATTGCTCCCTCGCCGCTCCCTCTTTATGAACTACGAATTTCACGAATTTAAAAACTGTAAACAAATGATCCAAACTTAGCTAATTTTTCTGCCGTCAACCGACAACCAACCTTCGCCAAGGCTTCGGCGGGCATGGCTGTCAACTGGCAACCTTCTTTTCCCTCAGCCCCTTTTATGTCCACGAATTTTGCCCCGCGATGACCGAAGGTCATTTTGCGTGGTACACGGATTTACACAAATTGTTTCACCCTACCACGGCCCCTTTATAGAACTACGAATTTCGCGAATTACACGAATTTAAAACTGGATAAAAACGAATATTATTTAGAGTGGTATTCCCTCCGTCAACTGACAACTGTCAACAGTCAACTTTCTTTTCCCCTTGCCTCAGTCCCAATTAAAAGCAAACACTAATCGGTCTGATCGGTGGTGACCAGCTCCTCCCTGCCCTTCCCTGCTCATCCCTGCTCCTCCCTGCTCCTCCCTACTATAATCCACACCCCCAGCACATAGACCAACATCACCAGAGCAAAGGCGTACTCCTTCATCTCTCCGGCGTTAGCCGCAAACGCCATATATGGATAGGTATAGTCATCCGGGAGGAGATTCGCGCCGTATCCTTTGCCATAGAGCTTATTCGGGATAGAGATGGTCGCCGCGATCAGGGCAATCGGTATTATCCGCCAGGTCGGAAATAGATAATACCATAACTTCCGATCCGCGCCGGGAGTACGTCTCCACCGGATCAGCGCCAGGGGAATTATAATTCCTCCGACAACAGTAAATACTAGCATCATCAGGCGAGGGAAGTTATTGAGTATACTGAGTCCTTCGATGTTGTGAAGACTGGTCTCCTGCTGATAGTTGATCTCGGACCATTCTTCCGGGGTCTCCCATTTAAACCAGATCTGTCCCCAGTTGATCTCCTCCCCCGCGAAATATACTGCCGCCAGACAGCAGAAGAGCATCACACCGGCCATAATTAATGCCGTAGTACGGGTGAGGCCGGAAAAAAGAAGGAAGCGGTGGACAAGAATCGCGGAGAGTATAATTACCGGAAGGAGGAAAATAAAAGTAGCACTCTCAATAAACCCATACTCCCCGGTCATCAGCATCTCCCAACGGTAAAAACCAAGAAGCGGCGTCAGCCACATGATCAGCAAGCTGGCGATCGGGAAACCCAGCCAGACTGAAGGGGGGAGGTCTTTATTATTTGTGGTTTTCATTTATTGATCAAACCTCTATATTAAGAATAAATTCCAAACAAACCAGCAAAACACAGGGATTCACTCTCTATCTCGAGCTTACTCGAAAACCTTTTCGAGCAGGGTCTAGCTCAATACCAAACCTATGCCACCTGGTGTAATGCCTTCGCGATCCCAGGTTTTGCCCGGGGGTTTGTGATTTTCAGCCGGAGGCTGATCAGCCTATGGCTGAGGAATTTGAAGATTGGAATTTATTTAAAATTCGATGCTTGGAATTTGGAATTTTCACTTTGCACGGCCACCCACCCTTCCCGCCCGGGGATTGTCCCTTTCTCCATCATCCCGGTTGGGATAGAGGATAGGTCATCGGGGAGAAGAGAACCAAGCGGGAGAAAGGTAATATCACGATCCCGAGCCCGGTCAAGAAACTCTTTAAAGAGGCGGCTCTTGCTCATCCCTTCCACCTCGGCGTGGATGGTCAAAACATTAAAACGGTCTTCGGTCAAGAGGGAAAGTAGATATTCGTTGTAGTTCCGGTCGCTCAATCCATCTCGACCAATTACTTCATCATAAGTCGGGATGGTTACCGGGATCTGGGGGATATCGGACGGTTTCCCGTCCACTATCGGACGGAAAATATGGCTCCCCCGGCAGTCACTACCATAGCGAAGTCCAGTTCCCATCTCAGCCTGAAGCAAATTATCCGTACCCCTCCAGCCCGGAGCTGCAAAACAGACCGAGTCTCGCCCGATATATCCATTGATAACCTTAAATCCGGCACTTAACTCTCCGGTAATCTCTTCCTTGCTCAATCTTGCCGCCCGTTTCTGCCAGCGCTGATGGTCCAAAGCATGGAGTCCAATCTCATGGCCGGCCGCGAAGACCTGCTCAAGGGGAGATTTGAGTACCCGGGATATATCCGGTCCGGGCCAGAAAGTCCCCCGTAGGAGTATATCCCATCCGTAAAGGCTCCCGGCTTTACTCCTCAGCATCTTCAGCAGGAACTTCGGACGGAGGAGGCGCCAGAGATGGCGCCCCATATTGTCGGGCCCGACGGAGAAGAAAAATGTCGCCCGGATCTTGTACTGACTCAGGATATTGATAAGAGCGGGAACTCCAATCCGGGTACCGTTGAGGGTATCGACATCAATTCTCAAACCAACTTTCATAGAACAAGTTTAAAGTGCCTAAAGTTATTCGCTTTCACCTGGCTTATCAGGTGCCGGCGGATCACTCAAACCAGGCAGACTCAATCATTTTATTAAGGTTTAAACGCAGAAATAGGAAATAATTCCAAATAACAAAGGGATCAATTTATATAATTATTGAACTTAGCACTTCGTGCTAAGTTTTGTGGGCGGGGGTTTTAACCCCGATTACCTGGCCGTGCCCGGATTGAGGTTGGAAACCTCTACCACAGTTCACTCGGCCCGATTTAGAACTAAATCGGACTAAGCATCAGGATTGATCTTCTCTGCCGCTTCTTTCAGGAAAAAGTCAAGGGTGGTGCGGATCGCTTCTTCCAGGGATATATCCGTCTTCCAGTTGAGCTTCTTTTCCGCGTTGCGGATGGATGGCTTGCGGAAGATAACGTCCTGATAGCCGCCCTTCCCATAATACCGGCCACTCTCAACCTCTATCATTCCGGCCGGGGGCGGGAAGAGAGGGCGAAGCGGATGTTCTTCAAACTGCGCGGTCAAAATCTCGGCCAACTCCCGGATACTCGCCTCATTTCTCGGGTTACCGATATTAAAGATCTCGCCATCCGCGCGACCATCCTTATTCTCAATTATCCGGCTGAGACAGTCGATCCCATCCCGGACATCGGTAAAACATCTCTTCTGCTCCCCCCCGTCAACCAGCTGAATCGGAGTGCCGGTAACCAGGTTAAGGATGAGCTGAGTGATTGCCCGAGAGCTGCCGATCCGAGCTGAATCCAGACTGTCCAGCCGGGGCCCCAACCAGTTAAAGGGCCTGAAGAGAGTGAATCTAAGCCCTTCCTTGGCTCCGTAAGCCCAGATAACCCGGTCGAGAAGCTGCTTACTACAGCTATAAATCCAGCGCTGCATTTTGATGGGGCCGGTAACCAGGTTGCTTTTATTTTCGTCGAACTCCTCATCGGGACACATCCCGTAAACTTCCGAAGTCGAGGGAAAAAGCAAACGCTTATTGTATCTTGAGCAATAGCGGACAATTCTTAAATTTTCTTCAAAATCCAGATTAAAGACCCGTAACGGATTACGGACATATTCTTTCGGGGTCGCGATCGCGACCAAGGGAAGGATCACATCGCATTTGCGGACATGATATTCAATCCACTCCCGGTTGATGCTGATATCGCCTTCCACAAAATGAAATCCTGGCTGCCCGATAAAGCGTTTGATATTATCCGACTGCAGATCCATACCGTATATCTCATAACCGCCGTCCGCCAGCAGGCGCTCTACCAGGGCGTTCCCAATGAACCCGCCTACCCCAAGAATCAAAACCCGGGTAGGGCGGGGACGACTGACCATAATTCGGCTGACCTCTCCTAAACCGGAGTTGACGACCAGACCCAATTCCTCCGCCACCTGATGACCGGTTCTCAAAATCGATCCTTCCGATTGCGCCCGGCTAATTTCCAGAGAATCTTCACCACAGGCCACAATAAGAGGATTAATTGAAATAACTGTGCCCGGCTCCGCCTTCCGATCAAGAGGGGTAATCTTTGCCTTCCAGATAAATATTTTTTGATCTCCGCTGAAAGTAAACGCCCCCGGATAGGGATGGGTAACCGCGCGGATCAGGTTATTGACCTGACGGGCCGATCCGGACCAGTCTATCTTCCCATCAGCCGGGCAGCGGCCTCCGAAATAAGTGGCCAGGGAATGATCCTGAGGAGTCCGCCCGGCCGTGCCTGAGGCAAGCAGGGGGAGGGTTTCATCCAACAACTCCCGGGAAGCCTCGACCGCTTTCTCAAAGAGGGTCAGGGCAGTATCTTCTTCCCCGATCGGGATCGCCGCCTGGGCCACGATATCGCCGTCATCCGGACGCGGTGTCATGTAGTGCAGGCTGACTCCGGCCTCCGACTCCCCGTTAACCAGAACCCAGTTGATGGGAGATCTCCCCCGATAACGGGGCAAGAGTGAACCATGGAGATTGAGCGCGCCTTGAGCGGGGATAGCGAGGATCTTCTTCGACACCATCTTGCGATAGTAGAAAGAGAAGATAATATCCGGTGCCATCTCTTTAATCCGTTCTACCCAGAGGGGATGATTGATATTATCCGGGGCGTAGACCGGAATATCATGGGCGGCGGCCAGTTCCGCCACCGATCTAAACCAAATATTCTCGTCGGGATTATCCGGATGAGTAAAAACCGCCTGAATCTCATAGCCCTGCCGGATCAGAGCTTCGATCCCGACACAACCGATTGAGTGATAGGCCAGTACAATTGCTTTCATTTTTTTGCTATATCCTCGTTTTGGTTTTTTTAACAAATACTTTTTTTATTAACAATATAAACCAATACTACGACCGCAAAAAAATGATACTCCTCCGATTATAATCTGTTTCGCGTAATTCGTAGTTCATTCAGTCATATCTTCTAATCTTTCATTCAAGTTCCGGCAAAGAGGAACTACCGACCTGGCTGCGGACAAAGTAGCGGGGGCGAGCCCGGGCCTCGTTATAGATCCGACCGATATACTCTCCAATCAACCCCATAGCAACAAACTGGGCTCCGATAAATATAAAGAGGATGGCAAAGAGAGTGAATACTCCCTGCACCGCCCATTCCGGACCCGCAAAGATCCGCAGAATCAAAAGCAAGAGGCCGAAGCCAATACCTATACACGAGATGATCGCCCCGATAAAACTTAAAAGTCGTAAAGGGAAAGTCGTCATGCTGGTTAAAAGATCAAACTGAAGATTAATCAATTTTAAGACGCCATATTTAGAATCTCCGGCCGGACGCTCCGCGTGCTCGACATTAATTTCTATTGTCCGGTCGGCAAAGGTATTGGCTAAAACCGGAATAAAGGTGGATCGTTCCGGGCACTGGAGAATCGCGTTGATGACCGACCGGCTATAAGCGCGCAGCATACAGCCATAGTCATGCATCATTACTCCGGTAGCCTTCGCGGTTACTCGATTAATCACCCAGGAAAATACTTTTCGAAAAGCCGTGTCCTGCCGCCCGACCCGCACGGTGCCGACCACGTCATAACCTTCCCCGGCCTTCTCGATCAGTTTCGGAATCTCCTCGGGGGGATTCTGAAGATCGGCATCCAGGGTGACAATAATATCCCCCCGACTCCGGGCAAAACCCGCGATAACCGCGGTATGCTGGCCATAATTCCGGTTAAAGAATACTCCAATAATCCGTCCTGAATAATTGCCGGCGGCTTCCGATATGATCCCGCCGGAGGCATCTTTACTTCCGTCATCAATCAGAATCAATTCGGAAGAATTGGAAAGTCCATCCAGGACTTTCATAGTCCTCCGGATAAACTCCCTGACATTTTCTTCCTCGTTATAGACGGGGACGACAACCGAAATTGACTTATAATTAAGATTACTTTCCACGCTCATTTAATTATTAATCCGCCTTCTCCGAATCGATCATTTTTTGAACTCATTTAAAACTTCTTGCAAGGCATTCACCACATCTTCTACATCCTGCTCGATCATGAAGGGGAAAAGCGGGAGAGAGAAGAGGCGATCGCCCACCCACTCCGTCTCTGGCAACAAACCCCTTTGATATCCGGCCTTTTCCCGGTAATACTCCTGGGTATGAACCGGGCGAAAATGAATCCCGGTCCCTATATTTTTCTTCTTCAGTTCCTCGACAAACTGATCCCGGGTTATGGTCAGTCGGTCAATATCAAGAATAACAATATAGAGATGATAACTATTCTGATGGGAATACGCGGGAGATTGGACATGAGAAATTCCAGAAACATCCACGAGAAGACGGTCATAGAGTTCTGATAATTTTCTCCGCTGAGCGTTCAATTTCTCCACCCGGGCTAACTGGGTCAACCCCAACGAGGACTGGATATCGGTCATATTATACTTAAAACCCGGCAAAATGATCTCAACCTGAGACTTCCCATCTCGACTATAGCGTTGCCAGGCATCCTTGGCCAGACCATGAAACTTTAAGATCCGGATCTTCTCCGCGATATCCTGATTATCGGATACCACCATCCCACCTTCTCCGGTAGTAATATTCTTAATCGGATGGAAACTGAAGACCGCGGTCCCCCTCTTCCCGATTAAATCTCCCTTATAGCGAGCCCCCAGTCCGTGAGCGGCATCCTCAACCAGGATGATATCCCGTTCCGCGGCAAGCGCCCGAATCGGATCGAGATCAAACGGGGCACCCCCGAAGTGAACCGGGATAATCGCCCGGGTTTTATCGGTCAGAACTTTTTTAATCGATTCCGGTGTCACCATCAAAGTTTTTCGATCAATATCGGCGAAGACCGGTTTCAAGCCCAAAATCATGAGGAGATTAATGGTAGAGCCCCAGGTCATCGAAGGGGTAATAACTTCATCCCCCGGATTCAGACCAAGGGCCATCAGAACCAGGTGCATCCCGGCGGTCCCGGAAGCCAGAGACACACTATATTCAGCCCCCAGATACTCACAAAAAGCTTTTTCAAAAGCCGCCGTCTTCGGGCCGGTGGTTATCCAGCCGGATTTCAATACTTCCACTACCCCGTCAATATCATCTTGATTGATGGCGGGTTGGGAAAATGGAAGGAATTCTTCTCTCATTTTATTTTTCTCCGTCATATTTTCCTCCGAAAAATATGACGGAGAAAAATAATTATTTATGATTACGATGACAACTCAATTACGGGCAACAGATATAAGACAACCTCATTCCTTATCCCCGGCAAGTAAGAGCAATCGACGATTTTTACCCATCTTCTCCTCGGCCAGGATCTGAAAGGACGCGGCCGGCATCCCTTCCGGCGGAAATTTTTTATTCCTCTTCAGCAATACGACTACAAAATCATATTCCCTGTCTTTCCCGTTAAGAATATTTGCCAGTCTTCCTAAATTTTTTTCAGGATGAAGCTTATCACGAAGGTTAATCAGGGTCAACCCGGTATAGTAGGAAAATACCGCTCGCGTGGTCTCGTCAATATGCCATCCACAGATCCGGCTCCTCCCAGTTTCCGGGACTAAAACCGATATCCGCCGGGTGGCCGGCTCATAATTCTTCTCCAGATCAATCAGGGGGAAGATCGCGAAACTGGCGGCCAGGTAACATACCGCGCTGATAGTAGCTCCCCGGAGCAAAAGATCATTCCTGAAGCAAATATAGGCGAATATCCCCACCGCCGCGCAGAGCAAAACTACCGGGTTAAATTTCCAGATAATCTCCGCGCTCGCCCCGGAGAGATCCGCGGTAAAAAATGACAGAGAGATGATCACCACTAGAAGAATCGAGGTAATGACATGGAATACCACCCTCACCCAGTAGGGAATCCGATCCAGAGAAAAGGCGGCCAGACAGGCAAACCCGGGGAGCAACGGATAGAGATAAATCGTCCGCTTGGTCCCGGAGAAACTGAGAAGGATGAGTCCCCCCAGAGCCCAGCTCGCCGCGACTTTTAAGAGTCGGCGCGCGCCTGGCTTCAAATCTCCATACCGGAGTCGGTCACGCTGAAAAACCCATCCGATCAACAGAGGAGTCCAGGGCAACAAAAGCAGCGGCACCAACCCCAGATAGTAAAATGGTCCGCGGATATGGGAATGGGTGGTCTGGCCCAAGAATCGGCCGATATTATTGTTAATAAACCATTCCTCCCATAAAAGAGCCCCCCCCTGCTCATAAAATGACAGAACCCAGACCAGACCCGGACCAATCAGAAGAAGTATCCCGACCAGGTGAAGGAAGGGCCGACGGCGAATCTGATTGAAGTAAAGTACCAGCAGCACCACCCAAGGAATGGCCAGAAGACCCCAGGCGACAAAACCCTTGGTCAAAAATGCCAGACCGGCCGCCAGATACGCCCCTAACAAAAAGAATCTCCGATCCCGGTCGAGACCATAGAAAAGGAATAGGATGGCCGCGGTAATCAGTAACATCAGTAAGGGATCAATCAGAATCCAGTGAGCAGCCTGAAAAAAACCGGCCGTTGTTACCAGAATCAATACGGCCCCCAGCGCTCTGTATCTCCCCAGATATTCCCGGAGAACTAACCAGATTACACCCAAAGTAAGAGCGCCACAGATCGCCGAGATAGCTCGCGCCGCAACCGTCATGCCTATCAATCTACCCGCTGTCAGCATCATCAAGGCGGAGAGCCAATAATAAAGGGGAGGCTTCTCGACAAACGGCTTCCCGGCCAGATAAGGAACCGCCCAGTCTGTTCGACCTCCAACGTCATCTCCCATAATCCGGGCCTTGATCACCATAGACATCTCCCGGGCAATCTCCGCTTCCCGGGGTTCATCGGCGGTCCAGAGGGCATGTCCGGCAATCCCGAAGACCAGTGTAACCAAACAGATCAAAATTACCCAGTATGGAATTGGTTGTGATTTACAACTGATTTTCAATGATAACCTCATCTCGGACTATTAAATTAGCCGCAAAAAATTTATCGATTGTAAAAGAACCCCCTACCTCAACCCCTTTTTTAGCCGCAAAAAGGCGCAAAATACGCAAAAATATTTTATCCGTCAGGTTTTATTTATATACATGTATTTCTCCGTCAACTGCCGAACGTCACCTGTCATATCCTGATTTAAAGTTGTCACTTTTTCTGTTTAAACTACTTCTTCTTCCCCCAACTTCGGCCCCAATTAAAGGAAAATATCGAATATCGAACTCCAAACTCCGAATGTCGAAGTAGCCTCGCCTTGGTTTCTTTTACTTCGACATTCGATATTCGATATTCTGCGGTTCGTTACTACTACCTACTGCCCCACTGCGGTCCATTCCCAATTCCCCACCAATCAAATAAAACACTCTCCGCCGACCTTTCTTTGCTTTGGCCAGGGTTTTCCACTCCGGAGCGGCGGGATTTTTTTCTTCAAACTCGTTGAGCCGCGGGATCACGATCAGGTCAAACTCGGAATCATCTCCTTTGAGAATCCCGATAACTCTATCCGGATCTTCCACCATAGGCAATGTGAGATTGGAATAATAGGAGAATACCCCCTGGGTTGTCTCGTCATTTCCCCAAAGACAGACTCGATTACGGGCAGATGCCGGAATGGCGGCCGCTAAAGCCAGTGTCATCGGTTTATAACTCCAGACCTTATCGAGGAGCGGCAGGGCGATTAAGCTGGCGGTGATAAAAAAGAGTGCGGAGATGGAGGCCAGACAGGAGATTGTTCGACAACTCCGGTTCCCGGTTACTGAATCTGAGACAGGATTACTAAAGAAGATAAACGACAGAATCCCCGCCGCGGCCCCGAGGCCGCAGGGAAGATTAAACCCGATTCGCCAAATTAATTCTGAGCCGGTCCAATCCAGGATCAGGAATGAGAAGACAACCATTATTGTCAGGAGAGGCAGGCAGACAATCCGAAGTACCTTCCGGGCCCATGATGAAAGATCATCAGATCCGGCGGCGGCGAGGATGGCGTAGGCCGGGATCAGGGGATAGAAATAGACCTCACGTTTAGTACTGGCCAGAGAGAGAAGAATCAGGCCGCCTACTCCCCAGAAGATGATCAGGAGAAGGAGATTCCGGCTCCCTTTATTATCCCCTCCCCCCCCGGATCTCCAGCCCCGCCTGATCAGCCAATCGATAATAATCGGTGTCCAGGGCATAAGCGCTACCGGCGCCAGCCAGAGATAATAGAAGGGGCCTTTAAGATGGCCTAAGTGAGTTGACCCTCCGGTAAACCGCCCGATCTGATTGTCGATGAACCACTCCCGCCAGAGTTCCGGACCACCCTGGAGATAGAAAGCTGCCATCCAGACCGCGGACGGCCCCAGCAGAAGCAGCAACCCGGCCAGGTGGAGACGCGGGCGGCGACGGATGGTACGAAAATACAGAACCAGGAGCAGACCCCAGGGAAGAAAAAGGAGCATCCAGGCGACGAACCCTTTGGTCAAAAAAGCCAGACCCGCGGCCAAGTAGCCGGCCAGAACCGCGCTACCCCGTTCCCGGTCCAGTCCCAGGAAGAGGAGAAGGGTGGCCGAGGTGATCAACAGCATCAGGAGAGGATCGATGATGATCCAGTGGCCGGCCCGGACAAAGCCAAACGCCGTCCCCATAATCAGAATAACAGCCCCACCCCGTAATCTCCCCCAGAAGCTCCTGACCACCAACCAGACCACCAGCAGCGTCAACGCCGCGCAGAGAGCGGAGACCGCCCGAGCCGCGGTCGTTGGTCCGGAGATCGATCCCAGGGATCGCATCATCAGGGCCGATACCCAGTAATAGAGCGGGGGCTTCTCTACGAAAGGTTGGCCGCCCAGCTCCGGGATCAGCCAAGATTCTCCGCAGGCCATGGTCCGGGCGATCGCCGCCTCCCGGGGTTCATCCGGTGTCCAGACCTCATGGCCGGCGATCCCGACCACCAGAACAATAAGAACCAGCAGGATGACCCAAAATGGGACCCGATTTTCTCCACTATTTTTCACAAATCTCCTCTGATTATTTCCCCCTACCTCGTCCCCTTTTTTGTCCACGAATTTTACCCCGCGATGACCGAAGGTAATTTTGCGTGGTACACAAATTTACACTCATTGTTTTCCCCTACCTCGGCCCCTTTTTAGAACTTCCGAGTAGGGGGATGGCGCAGTGGCTACAGGTGGAAGTTTGATTCTTCTGTTTCTCCCCGTTTCCTCCGGGAGTGCCTCGATATCTCCACCATACCCTATTTCCATCCCCCTCTCACAGAACCGTACGTGCGGTTTTCCCGCATACGGCTCCTGCCATAGACTTCGCCAAAAGGTTTATACTCCTACTTTGAATTTTAAGACGCTTTCTGGTAGTGCCCGTCGGTTTTTATACCCGACTTCTATGTGGCACTTCCTTACTCCACCTCTTATAACCATACCCCAGCCTTTCCTTTATCCAGAAATGCTAGGTCTTTTCAGACTTGGCCTCAAGGTAAATCCTACGCCTCACCTCTTGCAGACTAACGACGGGTTTTATCAAGCCCGCCCTGCCTCGGAATTTCGTCGCGGGAATGCCTATGACTGGGTCCCTTTGCTCCAGAAAGTTATGTTGTCTTTCCGTCATTGCTAATATGAACCCCGTAAGACTCCCTCTCACCTGTCAGTCACTTTCCCTCTTCGGTTATATGACTTACCTTGTTACCGTGATTTCTCCCGGTGATGAGTAGGGTCTCCCCAGTGTCTGATAACCTACTTTGTATCCGTGTTGCCACTTACACCCCGTCACCATTGCTTCTCCCTTTAGCTGGTTTGGGATCGGCACTACTGTCTTCGCCCAATTCGCAGAGGCTCGACTGGTGAAGTTATCGCGTTACGAGGCTACTTTTGTGTTCACTTTCGTTACGACCCGGATACTTGCTCGCCCGCCTTGTGCGGACTTTGTTGGCAGACTCCGACCTTCGGAATCACTTCCTAAGCCGCTGCCCGTGCTATGCAGCTCCAGCTTTTACTGCTTCGGGACTTCTTCCCCGTAAGTGTGGAGAAGTCACCCTATAGTAAGTCACCCCCTTTCTGGGCGTGAACGAATTTTGCGAATTACACGAATGAAAAATATAACAAAGACTCCAAACTAATGAATTTTCTCCGTCAACTGATAACTGTCAACAGTCAACTTTCTATTCCCCCTACCTCGGCTCCATAATAAATTTTCAATGGCCAACTTCCAATTTCCAATTTCCTGAAATTGGTTATTGGTCATTGGACATTCCGCTCCCACTACATCAGTCCCTTCTTGCTATCAAGTATATGATTTTCTGATTATATTACCCAACATAACCCTTCGTGAACTTCGTGTTCTTCGTGGTTTAAAAGGCTTTCCGAACAAACCAGACCTACTTCGCACTACCCGAGATCAGGAGATAGTCCCTTCCTTCCGCCTCTCCCCGGGAAATAACCCGGTAATCCGGAAAATCCGACCCGGCAGGCGGGAGATATTTTTTCCTGGTGATAACCAATCGGCATGCCCCGTCATCGCCCCTGAGGATACTGGCCAGACGAGCGGGATCGGCAATTTCGGACAAGTAGATCCCCCCATAGAAGGCAAATGAACCCAGTGTCCTCTCATCCGTCTGCCATCCGCAGACCCTTCCTCTCTCTTCTTCCGGAATAGTATCCGTCAGCCGCTCTACCATGGGAATATAGGTCTTCTTCAGATCTATCACCGGCAAAAGTGTAAATTGATAGATCAGGTAAGCAACGGCGGTAATACCGGACAGTCGGACAAGGGGAATTTTCCGGGCGGCTCTGAAAATATATATACCCCCCAAAGCGGCAATAAAGGCGAAATAATTGGGGTTCCACGCCAGGGGAAACTTCGCTGCAGGAGATTCCAGACTGAAGAAACATAAATAGACGGCGCTCAGAAGGAGAAGAACGGTGAATAACCGAAGGACCTCCGTTACCCATTTAGCCGGTTTCTCCAGGTAGCCAGCCGCCATGACGGCGAAAGCCGGCAGAAGCGGGAAGAGATAGATATTCCTCTTAGTCCCGGCCAGGGATAATAAGAGAAGCCCGCCCAGGGACCAGACAGCGGTAAGACGAAGGAGATTTTTCGAATCATTTCTCTCCCGCCTCCAATCCCTCCAGCCGCCGTGGATGATCCAGCCAATGACTGCAGGAGTCCAGGGCAGGAGCGCCAGGGGGAGCAGTTCTCCATAATAGAATGGGCCTTTGATATGCCCAAGATGAGTCGAATCACCAGTGAAGCGGCCAATCTGATTGTCGATGAACCACTCCCGCCAGAGCAGCTCCCCTCCCCTGGCATAGAATGCTGCCGCCCAGGCAAAACCAGGCGCAAGGAGAAGAAGCAGACCGGCCAGATGAATAAAGGGGTGCTGCCGGATGGTCCGGAAGTAGATAAACCCAAGAGCGATCCCGGGAATTCCGATCAGGGCCCAGCCAATGAATCCCTTGGCCAAAAAAGCCAGTCCCGCCGCCAGATAGCCCGCCAGAAGGGGGAGAACTCTTCCGCTTTCTAGGCCAATAAAGATGAGGAGGATCGCCGATGTGGTCAGAAACATCAGAAGTGGATCAATCAGAACCTTATGCGCGGCGTCAAAGAATCCAACCATAGATGCCAGGACCAGCACCGCACCGAACGCACGGCGGCGGCCCAGATATCTTCTGGCGGCGGACCAAACCATGACCAACGTCAAAAGGGCGCAGAGTATGGAGACAGCCCGGGCTGCAACGGTCAGATCAGTTACCCGGCCTATGGTCTTCATCGAGACCGCCGAGATCCAGTAATAAAGCGGCGGCTTCTCGACAAACGGACGGCTGGCAAGATGAGGAACAATCCATGAACTTCCCACGGCCATCTCCCGGGATATTTCAGCTTCACGCTGCTCATCGGGGGGCCAGAGTGAGCGGGTACCGATCCCCGTTATCAGGGCGGCCAGGCAGAGGAAAAGGACAAATCCATTGATTAACTTTAATTTTTTCATTGTGCCAGTGTCTTTTAAACCCTCGCCGACGGAACTTGGCATTCCGCAAATATTACACTGATTCACACTAATTGATTTCACCGGAGAGAGGCTGTGCTTTAGTTATATTTCTTGTCCTTGAAAAACTCATTAAATACCACTGTTAAAGCGGATTTAATGTCTTCAACATCTTGAAAATCAATCCGATACCTATCTAAAACATATTCGGGAGTAATTTCAGATCTCGGGATATAGCGCAGATCAGTAATTTCCGGTTTGATTTTATAGGCCGAATAGTAGTCATAAAACTTGAAGTCTTGGCCGGCAATTTTGTCTGATAATTTTATCCATAAGTTAGGAATGTGCAAACTGTCCGCGGCGATAAGTCCGTGAAGAGCAGTTGATGCAATTGCCTCACAGGCAGCCACACTCCTCATGAATTCAACCGGTGGATTTCTAATATTCAGAATACAGGTATCGCTTCTTAATGCGAATTCATGTAGCAGGTCTGAGTTTTGGTCGGCCATGTGGGGGATAATGCCTAGTTGGTAATTTTTCTCTATCTTTTCTCCTTTTATTAGTTCAGATGACAGAATACCAGGGTCACCAATGATAATATCATCAAGCTTCTTTCGGAGAATTAACTCCATTATATCTTTTGATTTATGCCCTCTAAGAGCAATGATATTAACCGGTCTAAATTGTTTGAGCCTTCTATACGTTTTCCGCACATCTTCGACGAAACCGCTTCCCAGGATATTAATTGGCTGATTTCTTAGTACTATTGAATAGTATAGTTTTCTTAAGTTTTTCCAGGTGTGATGAGGGGTGGGATTATATAAAACTCTGGTCAAAATACTCCCTATGCCGATGAAGTCAGCCTTATAATATCGAGTCCGGGTAATATCCTGATTGAACAGATCTTTGAAGATATTGTAGTTAACGGAGTCCCCAAAGTTTTTTGATGTTCCGTGATAGTATAATTTCATCGTTTGCCGGATTTCCGGTTCAGGAACGTATCTGCGGCGGAAGATAAACGTAAGAAGATAGATCAAAAAAACGTAGTAAACGATTATCTCCCGGAACTCGGCGGTATTTCCCTGAAGAGCACCATCCAGTCCCAACCCGTCCCGATTCAAGGCCTTTGAGTACCGGGAGACAGCCAGCATGGCCACCATGGTCAGGATGAACCAAGGATCCGGACGGAGATAACGTATCATATGTTTGGTACTCTTCCAGGTAACCAGGGGAAAGATGATGAAAAAAACAATCAAACCTATGTCCAGGGTATGTTTAAAGAGTTGATTGATATTTCCCAGGTTGTGGATATTCCAATCACTCCCATTCCCTTCGGTAACCCTTACCCGGTCATGAATAGGATCACCAATCAGGTAGTGATAGTGGAGTCGCCCATAATCTATCTCTTCCATCAGGAGAAAAAGCGTCCCGATCAGCACGCAGACCAGTATCACTCTTTCGAAAACCAACCGCTTGCGGATAAGCCCATAAACTGCCAAGGCGATCACCGCCAAAAGGATCAGGTTCTGGAGATTCTCCAGCAAGCCGTACTCCCGGTTAATCCGGGGCGCGACCAGCTCCTGGATCCGAAGCTCGCCGGAGAAGTAGCCCCAGACAAAGATCAGGCTGATTACCGAGGGAACAATCAGATAGACCAATAGTTTTTTGATAATAATGAATACTTTTTTATGTTTTGCAGTCATATTTATACCCGGATCAAAAACATTTTCGAGCTCAGGAGCTTTTCGAGTAAGTTATATCTTAATCTAATATTTTATAAACAATCCTATTATAGGCAAGAAAATAAATTTAACATATAATTGGAGAATAATTTATATACACTTAATTTGAATTTTTACGGAGGAAAATTTCAATGGAGAAAGTAAGCGGTATCGTTACCTGTTTCAACATGGAGAATGAGATCGAGCAGTGCCTTGAGAGCATCCGCTGGGTCGACGAACTGATCGTGGTTGACTCTTTCAGTACCGACCGGACCGTGGAACTGGCAAACCCGTATTCTGACATATTTTTACAGCGGGCATATCTTAACGCTGCGAACCAGAAAAACTGGGCATTAGAGCAAGCTTCTCATCCCTGGGTTGTAATCATCGATTCAGATGAAATCATGCCGGAAACGCTCCGTGATGAAATCCGGGAGACAGTCGAAAATCCCAGTTACGGCTATTATCAAGTTTACCGCCGGGGGATTTTTCTCGGCAAGGAGATGAAACACGGCGGTTGGAACCGAGATAAAAATTACATTCTTTTCCGCAAAGACATATACCGTTTCAACGAAGATGAAGTTCACGCGAGGCTTATTCCCGAGGAAGAGTTCGGTATATTTAATAGCCGTCTCATCCACTTTACCCACCGTTCAATTAATGAATTTGTGGTTAAGTCAAACAGATATGCCACCCAAAGCGCTCAAAAGTACTTTCGCAAGGGACGAAAAGGAACGGCCGCTAAGATTTTTTTTCATCCCCTGTTTAACTTTTTAAAGGCATATATATTCCGACTGGGTTTTCTGGATGGCGCACGCGGCATAATCAGCGCAGCACTCTCCTCGGCCTACGTAGCTGAGAAATACGCCAAGCTCTGGGAATTGACAGAGCGAAAACCGGAATAGATATAAGATAACCGGGTACCAGAAAGACGAGATCAATATCGCAGTGGAATCCCATCACGAAATCTATGAGATCTATGAGTTTGTGCCTAAAGACGCGGAGGAGGAAGGGGCGGCCCAAGAAAAGACGGGGGTGGCAGCGGGTCTTCCTTCGGCTTAGTCTCCTCCTCCGGAATAGGAGGGAGGGAAAAATCACCACAGGTATCAGTCGCTTCAACCTCCCGCTGATGGAGAACACACTTCTGGACAAAAGGGTTGATCACATAGTGCCGGCAGTGGCGGCAGAGCTTCTTAAGCTCCCTATCATTGACCCATCCGGGAGGACGGTCCCTGATGACCTCCGGTTCTTCATTAAACTCATAGCCGCAGAACGCGCAGGTGTCGATCTCGCTGACCAGCGTGAAGCCATCGTACTTCTTGACAACCTTAACCGCTGACTCCTGGCGGCAGGAAGGACAAAATATCTTTTTCGACCTTGATGACATCAGAACTTAGCTCCGCAACTTATTTGAACCGCAGAGACACAGAGAGCGCAGAGAGAAGAATTGAAGTGCTTGATTAAAACTGTTTTATTATGGCCGTGCGAAAAAGAAAGAACTCCATCAATTATCTGAGATAATTTTCTAAAATCCTTCTCTGCGCTCTATGCGTCTCCGCGGTGAAATTATTTTTCTTTCAGGTTTTTCTGCGCCAGCAGAGCACCGTCGAGAATGGCCTCGTAACCCGTACAGCGGCAGAGATGCTTATCGAGAGCATCAATTATCTCTTCTCGCGGGGCAGATGCGTTCTTATTAAAGAGGGCGTATAGTTCCATTACGATTCCAGGCATGCAGTAACCGCACTGAACCGCGCCGGCATCAATCATCGCCCGCTGGATGGGGTGAAGATTCGTTCCCTCCGAGACCCCTTCTATGGTGATTACTTCTTTCCCCTCCAGTTTCTTAGCCGGGAAGATACAGCTCTTGGTCGCATCTCCATCCACCACCACCACACAGGCGCCGCAGGAGGCGTCATCGCAGCCCCGCTTGGTCCCGGTCAGGTGAAGATATTCCCTGAGAACATGGATCAATTTCTCCCACCCTTCAATCTCCACGGTCCTCTTCTTCCCGTTAACAGTAAAAGTAATTTTCTCCGACATTGGTATACTCCTTGGAACGCAACCGTCGCTTCGCGTCGGGTCCCGTTCTGGAGTGTTGGAGTACTGGAGTATTGGGGTGCTGGGCTTCCATCACTCCATTACTCCACCACTCCATTACTCCGTGTTTTTGTTTTTAAGCGCTTCCTTTATCCTCTCCGGCGTCACCGGAATCTCATAAAAGTCAACCCCGATCGCGTCATATATGCCGTTCAGGATAGCCGGAGCCACCGCGACCAGGGGATGTTCCCCGATCCCGCGAGCTCCGAACGGTCCAATCTCACCCGGGGTTTCGACAAACTTGACCGTCTGCTTTTTCGGCGCGTTCTTGATGGTGGGAAAGCGGTACTTCCGGAACATCGGATTAAGCGCTTTGCCGTTCTCATCAAACTTCAGCTCCTCATAGAGCGAAGCTCCGATACCCATCATCACTCCGCCGACCACCTGACCCCTGATCTGGACCGGATTGATCACCTGTCCCACGTCAAAACAGGAAACGAAATGATCGATGATGATCTCTCCCGTCTCCTTATCTATCTTCAGTTCACAGGCCTGGGCCCCGAAAGTATAGGTAATCCCCATTATCCCCTGACCGTTCGCGTCCGGGTTGGACTGGCGGGGGAGACGGGCGTCGGCGGTGGTATGGACCACCTCTCCGATTGTCTGCCCATCGTCATAGGTATATCCCCTCCCCAACTCCGGAACCGGAACCCGGGCGGTGGGATCCGATCTGACAAAGACGTAATCACCATCATAGTCGAGCCGATCGATC
>Ga0208279_1000395_pt1 | contig 36305 bp, 26 predicted proteins | sample AntAceMetag02UKM_FD_184766 | JGI IMG/M metagenome (GOLD analysis project Ga0208279, IMG submission 184766) | Saline lake microbial communities from Ace Lake, Antarctica - Antarctic Ace Lake Metagenome 02UKM (SPAdes) (version 2) | ecosystem: Environmental > Aquatic > Non-marine Saline and... | reverse complement strand
AAATATAATTTTTCAGACCGATCTATTCATGAACTTTTGTTTATTGTGAGATTGCTTCGCTAACGCTCGCAATGACAAGGGGTAGTGTCATTGCGAGGAGCGAAGCAACGCGGCAATCTCGCTTTTTATTTCGGCATTTTAAATATCCAGTGAATAATTCAGGCTAGAATATGAAAGCAGGTGATTATATCGAATGAAGCCTCCGCAAAATCGGCTGGATCGAAGACGGCGTTTCTCACCCGGCCCCGTAAACCGTCGGGTATTTGCTCAAAGGCAGTTTCGCTGGGCTCCACACCGTAAACCTCCTGAAAACCCTCCCCGAGGCACAGATGCAGAAAAAAGCCGCAGCCGCAGCCGATATCGAGAAGTCTCTCTTTTAAAGGAATAAATTTTGCCGCCAGCTTGAGATACCGCGAGTATGCTCTATTCACATTGTCTGTTTCCAACACATAATTTTGTGAAACCATAAGGCTTGCCTTCCGATACAGATCATGAATCAGTTCTGTTGCAAGGACCGGGTTCGAATATACCATACCGCACATCGAGCACTGCACAACCCTGTAGTGGGGGATGGGCCGGCCGCCTTCGGGGCGCGGCCCGCCGCGACGCCGATCAGGTTCTGTTCCGCTATGCCGACATTGATATACCGCCCCGGAAAGTTCGCCTTGATCAGATCGTGGCACACAGCGCCGGTATCTGATGTGACCAGAATTACCCTTTCGTCCTCGCAGATTATTTCGTAAAGCGCTTCCGAAAAAGCATCGCGCATGCCGGCGACCCAGCGTTTCGTTGCCTCGTCCTTATTTACGGTCTTCTACTGTTCTTTCCACTGCAGCTCCCTCCTGGCAACCTCGAGCTCCTCGCCCACCGGTATGCGGTAGTGCCAGATTGGCTTTCTTTTTAATATCAATCAACCGATCGGCTATAATAAAATCCCTTTACTATGATTTTATGTACAGCTATAAATCTTATGTTATAATAAAAAAAATCGCGCTTGGCAAGGCCCTTTGCGGGAAAATCAGAGAAAATCGCGCTGACCACTGATCGGTCGCAGGCGCGTGACTTCCGAAGAGGGAAGAGAGATACGCACATATCACTTCGATCACTGTCTGTTTCCGCAAAAGCCAGCCGCATGAATGTGTTGATCTGAAGGTAGCCGCTGCAACATAATTAGAATTTGTAATCCTCGGAAGCGAAGCGTATGCCGGAGTAGGCACATGGACGTATTGTTTATTCAGAAACAGGGATTTTCTTATTTCGGAATCATGTCCATGGCGGGTTATCTGCAAAAGCATGGCCATGCAACCGACTGCCTGATTGATAATCTCGAGCCGGCACACGAACAAAAGGAGGAACTATCGCGCGCGGATATCATAGGAATAAGCGTCCTCTCCACGGAACACTGGTGGCTGATAGATGTAATACAGAGAATACGATCCATTGTGCCCGACACTCCTATAGTTATCGGTGGCATTCACGCCATCCTTTATCCAGAGATATTACAAGAGGCACAGGCAGATATGCTTTGTGCTGGCGAAGGAGAAACAACTCTTAAGAAATTATTGGATAACATCGGGATAGACAAGAGGTCCCCCAATTTGTCGGACATTGAAGGGTTGGCATACAAGAAGGACGGGAAGATCGAAAAGAACAGGATGCCCAAGTTATTACAATGTTTTGATTGGCTTGAAGATAGGAGCGTATACTATAAAAGATACAAAACCCTGAAAAACGAGAGACAAAAGCAGTTTATGTCTGGCAGAGGATGCCCCTACAAATGCAACTTCTGCTTCAATGCTCAGCTGATGGAGAAATACAGAGGGCTGGGGAAATACGTACGGAAGAAACCGGTGGACCTATTTATTGAGGAAATTGAACGGACAAAAGCTGAGCACGGCGCGGAGTCAATATACTTCTCCGACGACACCTTCGTTATAAACAGGGAGTGGCTGTTCGATTTTTTGAATGCATACAGGAAACGTATTAAATCACTATTTATGTGTACTGTGAGGGCTGATCTAATAGATGAAGAGATCGCCAGAGAATTATCGCTCTCGGGATGCCACACTATTAGTATGGGGGTCGAGACAGGAAATGAGAAAATCAGGACGATTACATTGAATAAGAATATAGGCAATAAGGCTCTTAAGCGTGCAGCACGGTATTTTAGGGAGAATAGCATTCGTATTCAGACATCGAGCATGTTTGGCATTCCAGGGGAAACGGTCGATGATGCTCTTGAAACGGTTCGCTTTAATATCGAATTGGGAGCGACGTTTGCTTTTTCCGCCATGCTTATGCCATTTCCCGGAACCGGTATTGAGAAGAAGGCCCTTGAATTAGGCTGGCTCGATAGGCCGCTGCGTTTTGAAATGTTGCCGCAGTCTTTTTTCTCTCATTCCGTTTTTAAGGCCCCTGAAATCGAAATACTGGAGAATGTAAAGAGCGTAGCGCATTGGTGTGTTGCTTACCCAAAACGGTATGGAATTTTCGAGAAGCTCGTGAGATTGAGATGCAGACCCCTTTTCTCCTTGCTGGATAAACTGGGAATATTTTTCAGGTATAAAGGGGAGCGAAAGCTGGGCCTACTACAGGCAGTGCGAATGTTCTGGCGGTTCAGAAAGAGCCGATAGCTGCTGAATTGGGATGGGTAGAAAGAGAAGATCGCGATCCCTTATATCCCCCTTTATCTGGACCAGGTTGGGATCGTCCTTAACGGCATCGAGAACGTCTTCGCCGTATATATATAGGTCTATTACTTTTACTTTATAGCCTTTTTCCAGGAGTTTGGGAACCAGGACGCTTCCCACGTAACCGGCACCGCCGGTAACGAGGACCCAGCAGATATCCTTAGCTTTTATCCCCCTTTTCTCCTTCGACATAGCAGCTAATCCCCGATTTTAAAGAAACGGCGGCAGAAAATAAACAACCGGGCATATCAAGAACCCTTAGCGGTATTAATAAACCTGCCCTCTGACATGAGAATGAAGCCATTCTGCCTCATGGATTCGAGCCGAGACAGGACCATGGCCCTGACATTGTATCCTCTTTGAATATCCGCAATTGTCGCTTGCATTCCACTGCAATTAAGAATCTCCACCAATATTCGGAGTGTTACAGCTCTCGTAACATAGTAAAAAAACTCCACGTAGGTAAAGAAAAACAGAATATGAATAAACAGGCCGTTGCATACGCCAAGGAGCACGGGGGTTTCACTGACAAAGGCAGGCAACACATAAAGGTCAGCGGGTGTTACAAGGAAGACCACGAGGTATATCGGTAAGGTGAGGATAAAAAGGAAGACCAGCACAACAAACATCTTCTGAGGCCTGTGTATATGGAAGATGATGAGTATGAACAATAATCCAGGAAAACGTTAAAATCAGGCTGATGAGGAGTCCCTTGAGCATCGCGATCAGCCCCCCTCTCCGACATTAAGAAGCTTCTTGAAAAAAAGCGCCAAAAGCACCGCGAATCTTCCTTTGCGCGTAAGCTTCATCTTATCACCTTGCCAATGAATGTATCCCCCGTCAACGAGGTTCGGAATGCGCCGAGCAAAAATGGCATCCATACCATCGCAACCATCGTACCTGTCGATTATCTTTTCCGCAGTCATTCCCTCTGGAGAGGATCGCTCAAGCTTTACCATCAACCCCGCCGAAAATCCCGTTATGGCGGTTGCATAGAGAACCTCCCAGGAGCAATGAAAGATAAGAATAAATATTAAAAGGCCGTTTAAGAAATCTATGCCTCTGAAAAGTTCTATGCAACCGGCAGGCAAAAAGAATAAATTATCCGGCGTAATTGAATAGACCACGAAGTAAAAGAGAAGACCCGGGGCAAAAGCCAGGAGCAGGGCCTTGAAATATTTCCTCCATGGACGCGCCCGCAGAAGCGGGACGGCTATGCACAAGAAAAATACGAAGCTTAGTACAGCGAGTATGATACCTTTTATCTTCTGGAAATCCTCCTTCGCTCAGCACTCCCTTCACGCTGAATATAAAACGAAAAAAAGAGGAGTACAAACTCCCGTATCACCTGTAAGAACGCCTTCGTCAGTATAGCCTTGGAGGTACCCGCCGACCTCTTTTGCAGCACGACGGGAACCTCTGCGAAGATGAACCCCGAATGAATGGCTCTCACCAGGCATTCCGCGTGAACCAGGAAACCGTTGGATCGGGGCCTCACGACCTCGAACACATCCTTCCTGTAAATGATATTGCCGTTCGTGTAGTTAAAGCGGGTGCGAAACGTACAGTTAATAATCGAGAGATAGATTGAGGAGAGTATTCTCCTGCCGAGGGGCCTTATCCTCTTGTTGACCACGAACGGTATAACGATATCCACGTGCTCTATCAGCGGAAGATACTTGAGTAATTCCCGGGGGTCGTTCTCCCCGTCAGCCGGCAGCCATGTGATCACGTCCTTGCTCGACTCATGAACGCCCTCCCGAAAGCAATACCCGATGCCCTGCGACCTCTGGTGGTGAATTATCTTCATCCTCGGTTCGTTCTTTGCGAGCTCGTAGATGATCCTCCCGGTGGCATCCGTGCTGCCATCATCCACCATCACTATCTCCCAATCATAGCCGGTATCCCGGAATATGTCCATCAGCTCGGTCGCCGATTCCTCTATATTTTTTTCCTCGTTAAGGGAGGGCATCATTACGGTGATGGATATGTTCTTATTCATATCTGATCAAGTAAGAGGCTTTTGGGCTATTATGCCCATGTTGCCAATCTTGAGAGTCAACCGTATTTTACGCATATGTAAAATGTTAAGGACAAAGACTGCCACCCTCTTCATTGAAGAGGGAAAGGGGGATCTAAGTATCCATTGACCGAGAGAGTGGCTATTTGCTACATCGAAGACCGAGTGCACCGCAAACCCGTTTTTTTCAAAGATCTTTCTCAATGTTTCCTTGTTAAAGAAGCTGATATGAGCCATGTATATAGGGGACCAGCTTTCACCTGCGATTGCCGAGAGCCACGAATTTATATTGTGAGTTAAAGCCAGAACAATGCCCCCTTTTTTCAGGCATGTATGTATCCCCGCTAAAAATATATTTGGATCCACGACATGTCCCAGAACATGAAAGCAGCAGACAATATCGAATGATTCTTCGGTAAAATCAGAAGGGCGAAAGACGTCATTCCTTATCCGGCCTCTCAGGTCCTGAGGGGTCTGCGCAAGGGCTGCCTTACTGGGCTCCACGCCATAAACTTCCTTGAAACCTTCCTCAAGGCACCTCAGTAAGAAAAAGCCGTTCCCGCAGCCTATGTCGAGAAGTCTTTTCTTGGAAGGGACGAGCCGTATCGCCTTCCTGAGAAGGCGGGAGTATGCTTTATTGATATTATCGGTCTCCAAAACATACGGCTGAGCGACCAAAAAGTCCCCCTCATAATATATATCATGCATCAGTTCCGCGCTCAATATCGGGTTGGAGTAAATCACACCGCACTTCGAGCACTTCACAATCCTGTAGTGGGGCAGGACCTTACCACCGCCGGGGGAAGAGACCTCAAACAGCCTCGCCGGCTCGAAGTTCTGCTCGTACAGTACCGAGAATTCCTCCTTCTTTCTGCAAAGAGGACAATCCACAGGAACCATGCTTCCGGTATTCATCGGGACAATCTGCTTCTCAGTGAAGTGGCCAAGCTGGTAACAGCAAGATTCACTATCTACGCTTCTACTTAAGGAGGGCCGTGATGAATTTAAAGAGGGGGACGGGCTCAACCGAATCCCTGTTGCACACGATGCGGACGGCCAGAGCGCCCACCGCGTTTCCGATAAAACCGACTATGTCCATCGGGTAGCCCGCGGCCACGCATGGGGAGGTAACAGCAAGATAGGCGTCTCCCGCACCGATCCTGTCGACAACCTCGTCGGATAAGACCGGGGTCTGGACAAATCCCCTGTCTTGTTCGAAGCCCAGCGATCTGCGGTTTCCCCGGGTAACCGTTACCCGAGGACAGCCCAGTTTCCCCGACACTATTCGCACCAGCTCCTCAAGGTTCTCGAACTTCTCCTGGGTAGCGAGGCGGATCTCCGGTTCGTCGATGCAGACGTAGTCAGCCCTGGGATATTTCGTCACGAGGTTGAACCCCATGTTCGCGCTGTTCGTCTGCGTGTTGACGGCTAAGAATCCCGCCCTGTTGCAGAGAACATCGATGATCAGTCGCCCGATGAAACCGTTGCCAAAATCGCAGACGATCACGATATCGTAGTCTCTACAACACGCCGAGAGATACTCGCACACGTCGGCCTCGACGGCTTTCGGAAGGTTCGCGTCGTTCAGGAAACATATCTCGAAGATCTTCGTCAGGAAAACCGGATCGACATAGCGCCGCTTCACCACCGTCGGCGCCTCATCCCTGTAGAAAAATTTCGGCCTCACATTCGGTTTCAGCCGATTCCGGATGAATTCCTCCTGGGTGTTCTCCTCCCCCAGACACGTAACGAGGTGAACGTCCTCGCAGAATCCCGCGACATGATTAGCAGCAGCAAGGACTCCGCCGGCAAAAGACTCCCGGTTGAGGTACTTCGTAACTATGACCGTCTCCTTCCACGCCTTCGCCATGGGCTGACAGTAGTGGTACTCGTCAATGATGGTATCACCCACGATCAGCACCCGCATTCCCTTGAGGGCCTTGAGCTTGCCGATAATATCCTCGGCGTTGTATCTCCCCCTAAACTCCCTCAGGAACTCGTCAGCCTCCTCATGGTACACCCCGAAATGAATATTCAACAGCTCGGTAGAGCTGAAGCTTATCTCGTCCGTGAAGTGAATCCTGCCGCCGACGGACCCGACGGCCTCTTCCTCCTTGTATATCTCGCCCGTCAGATCGCTCTCGCGGTCCGCGTAGTCACTTCCCTTGACATAGACATCGGTCCCGAGCTTTTCTATTGCATGAACAGCGGTCGGCGCCCTGTTAATAGCCACGTAGTCCACGCACTGGAGCTCAGCTATGGACTCCGCACGGAGGCGCTCGTTGAATACAGGCCTCCCCGGCCCCTTCCCCACATAGCGGTCCTCGGTTATAGTGACCACAAGGACATCGCCCTCGCAGCCAGCAGCCTCGAAATGCTTTATGTGGCCGGGATGAAGCAGGTCGAATACACCGTGGCAGTGGACAATGGTTTTGCCCTCCTTTTTTAACTTGGCCACGATCTCCGCAAGCTTGTCCAGGTTCTTTATTTTTTCGTGTGCATCAACCTTTTTCATCTGCCAAGATAATTAAACCAGTCCATTGTGGCTACCGAGATCGTTTCCGGTGTCCAGACCGGCGCCTCCCTCCAGTAATCGATGTTTTCTAAAAGAATATTTACCCCTTCTTCAAAAGACACTTCTGGCTCCCAGCCTAAGAGGCTTCTGACCTTGGCTATGTCGGCATGGGTGCGATCGGGCTCACCGGGACGCTTGGGTATGTATACCACATCACCTTCCAGCAGTTCCACCAGTTTATTTATGCTGTGGGTCTGTCCGCTTCCGACATTGAGCACTTCGTTACAGAGATCTGAGGATGCCGCAATGATACAAGCGTTTACCACATCCGCCACAAATGTGAAATCTCTCGTCTGGGCGCCGTCGCCGACAACGGTATAGGGCAGATTGTTCAACTTCTGGGCCAGGAACACTCCGAAGACCGCGCCGTACGTTCCCGAAGTTCGCGAGCGCGGCCCGAATACATTAAATAAGCGAAGGGACACCACTGGAAGTTTATAGACCTTTCCCCAATGCATAACATACTGCTCACCCACGTACTTGGTAAAAGCGTAGGGATATTGTGGCCGGGCCGGTTCTGTCTCCGGAGTGGGATAGATATCGGGAATCCCATAACAGGACGAAGACGCTACGTAGATAAACCTCTTAACTCCGCTCTTTCTTGAGGCTTCAAGAACGCTCACTGTGCCACCAACATTCGAGCGATGGTATTCCATGGGTTTCTGTATTGAGGGAACGATATCGGCCAGAGCAGCCAGGTGAAAAACCCAATCCACTCCTTGGAAAAGCGGCAGAATCGCCTCAAGGTCTGCGACGTCAACCTTATGAAACTTAACGCAACGACTCGAGCCGGAATCAGAGAGATTCTCCAACCGGCCCGTCGAAAGATTATCCAGGACAATTAAATCGCAACCGTTTCTTAAGAGTCTGTCCACGAGATGGCTCCCTATAAATCCAGCTCCGCCTGTCACAAGTGCCTTCATGTGTTCTTCTACTTCCGTTTCTTTATGGTCTTCTGAAGAATATAGCGTTCTTGTAGAGCACTACTATTTATTCATTCTCTCAAATACTTCTATCCATCTCCGCGCACATGGAGAATTTCATCTAAACACGCTCTTCCTGGAACAACAAGGATACCATCTTACGCCTTTCTTGCAAGGCGTTATGAAGGTCAAGCGAACATTAGCCTCTAAATTCTACAATTATCCTGGATGGTGGCAAGACAAAACTCGCATTCAATAGCATTCAATAACAATCGTCAAGGCTCAAACGGAAAAGAATGATGGCTCACCAGCGAGTATTGTCTTCTAGCATATCGACGATTGAACAGGGGCGATTGTATGCTATAGTAAGCAACTATTGAATGTGATCGGTCAGGCTTGGGGGAATTTCCCCCGGCGAAACGGGAGCTATGAAGCTTACGGCATACAGCGGTCTTCGCAGCATTACAGAGATAAGCGATGACCACCCCGTCACCTGGTCCGTGCTCTAAAAAGACTGAAAAATCCAATTCCGGAGCCATGCATATGATAGAGCAAGAGGAGGAAAGATTGAAAGCGGATATCAGTGCTTTCGTCCCGGCCTACAACGAGGAAGAGAACATACGCCGGGTCATCGATGACCTCGTTTCCGTCTTAAGGGAGATAGCCAACCGCTACGAGATCATCGTCGTTCTGTACGAAGGCAGTACGGATGCCACAGGGAGAATCGTCAGGGAATATGCCATGCGCAACCCCGCGATCAGGCTTGTTATTCAGCCGGCAGATCAGAAAGGGTACGGGGTAGCCCTGAGAATGGGGATCGAGAGTTCCCGTTATGATCTGATCTTCTACACGGACGCCGACAACCAGTACAATGTGCGAGATATCAAGAAGCTCTTGGCGGAGATAGAGAAGGCTGATATCGTCAACGGCCATAGAGTAATAAGGTGTGATCCAAAGATGCGTTTGCTCACAGCAGTCGTATACAACTGGATCATCAGAAAATTATTCGACACCGGGGTCAAGGATGTGGACTGCGCTTTCAAGCTCTACAGGAAATCGTTGCTGGATAGTATTCGTGTTAATTGCAGAACGGGGCTCGCGGATACGGAAATCCTGGCAAAGGCCAGAAAACTGGGAGCCAGGATCATCGAGGTTCCCGTCAGCCACTATCCTAGAAAGGGTGGGAGGCCCGTATTCGAAGCCAGTCTTGCCGGCAAGATGGGCCTGGTCAAACCCCGGGTGGTGATCGACCTCATCAAGGAAATGATGAAATTGAAACGGGAATTCCGCAGCACCCTTGTCAGTAATGGTTAATTCAGAGGGGCCAGTGTCCAAGATAAATAGTTCATTGGCAGAGCCTCACCAGCCCATTATGGCATCCTCGCTGCCTGCCGTATACCCCGTCCAGTACCGTCTTGGCCAAAATATCCTTCCTACCAAGTATTAGCTATGCAAGAGAGGAACTCTTTTAGACAGAAGAAACGGTCAACCGGTCAGCGCATAACTGATCTATTTGCCTCGGTAATGAAAACGGATAGAAAATTCGCGATTATTTTAACAGCAATTTTTATGATGCTGGAACTCATCGTCATTTCACATCACGAGATGTGGAGAGACGAGATGCAGGCATGGCTCATAGCGAGAAACAGCTCTTCCATTTACGCTCTATTCCGCAACTTCGCGGAAGAGGTCCACCCGGCGCTCTGGTTCATCATGCTGTACATTGTGAATTTCGCCACGCGCTCGCCGCTCTGCATGCAGTTCCTGCACGTCATCATCGCCGTCGCGATCGTGTACATCTTCGCGTACTTCTCGCCGTTTACGAGGCTTCAAAAAGCACTCTTCCCCTTCGGATACATGATCTTTTACGAACTCTCCGTTATCAGCAGATGTTATTCGACGGGCATCTTATTGATATTCGTCATATGCTGCATCTACCCGAGCAGGTGCAAGCGCTTGATCGCTATGGCCATACTGTTGTTTCTACTGGCGAACTCAAGTTTCATGGGCCTGGTAGTCGCCGCGGCCATCGGACTTTCATTAATAATTGAATTTACCGCAACAAGGGAAGGAGCGGCGGCCAGCGTTCCCGGAAGCAAAAAAATGGTCTTCTCGTGCATCGTCTTCCTAGGATGTCTTATTTCAGCGGCGCAGTGTTCGTTTCCCTACGTGATCTACGGCGATCTTCCACTAAACATTTCAGGCGGAATCGAGGAAAATACCCTCGAGAGGTCGGCTGAAGCGCTTTTTTCTCCCATTTACGCTCTGTTTCCCATTCAATTTCCGAAACTGCAATTCTGGGACACGAACGTTCTTTGCGTTATACCCCCCCCATTGAAGATAGTGATATCCGTTATTTTCATCACGGCCATCTCGCTCGTTCTTTATAAAAATCGAACCGTGCTCTTTATATACTTACTTTCATATTTGGGGATGGTTGCTTTACATTACGTATACTGCGTTGGTTTCTACCGTCACATCTCCTACCAGTATATTATGATCCTGGCATGCCTCTGGATGCACCGCAGCAGGGTGAATGAAACCGGCACCGGAATAAACAACAGAATACCCAACATGTCCTCATGCCGTATCGAGAGTGCGATCGTTAGCTTCTTGTTAGGCGTCCAAGTGCTCTGCACTATAACACCGGTAAGCGTGGATATGGCCAGGCCCTTCTCTGCGGGCAAAGAAGCCGCTAAATGGATCAAGGATTCGGGAATGGATCAATGGACGATCGTCGGATATCCGCATGCAGCAATCACTCCCGTCATCGGCTACCTCGACAGGGAGCTCTACGATCCGGTGCATGAAAAGTTTCTGAGCGCCCCGGGTGTAACAGTTGATGGAGACTTCGCCGGCAGGGTCTCTCCGGACACGATCATTCGAAAGTTGCTCCAGTTAAAGGAGGAATGCGGCCCTAATATCCTCCTGATACTGAATAAGCCTCTCGATGACGCCTTACTGGTAAAGTACCCCGTGGTGGAAGCAACGAGGTTCAACGGCACTATATGCGAATCGGAGCAATTCTATATCTACATTTTACAAGGAATAAAAAAAGGATGGACTAAGGAAAGAGGCGAATTGAGACAAAGAGAGAAAAAAACTCCTTCGCAAGACCGGTAATAGATTTGAAAAGTAGAGCTTTCGATCCTCCATTTTGCCTCGCCGGCAGTCGTACTGGAACCTCTGCAAACATGTACCCTTGCCGGGCCGCCTTTATAACGCACTCTGTGTGAATCATAAAGCCCCTGGAGCGAAGACTCATATTTTCGAAAATCTTCCTGCGATAGACATTGGTCCCGTTCGTATAATTAAAGGTTGTCCCGAAAACGATGTTAATGATCCGTATATATCGCCTCGAAAGAAATACTCGTATACGCGCTCTGACTTCCATGTTGACAACAAACGGCACAATCATGTCCACATATTCCATAAGGGGAAGATACCTTAAAATTTCTCTCACCCCGTTCTGGCCGTCTCCCGGTACCCAGGTAACTATGTCCTTAGTCGCCGCTTCGACCCCATCCCTGAAACTGGTCCCAACACCCATCGTCCTCTCGTGGCGGAGATATTTTATCCTTGGTTCCCCAGCCGCCGCCTTCCGAAAAATATCGCCTGTTCTATCCAGACTACCGTCGTCAACTCCGATAACTTCCCAATCCAAATCCATGCCGCCCGCCTCCCGGGCCACATCTGCAAGCACTCTTTCAAGATTTCCTTCCTCGTTAAGTGCAGGAACGATGACGGACAATGACTTCCATCTCTCCATGGCGCTTATTCCGGCAGGTTGCTTGCTCATCTTTACGTTGACGCTTTCACTCATTACTTTGTGCCAAAGCATATCGTTGCCGTAGGGTTATAATACCTGTGATCTATATAGACTTTGTACTCAGGGCACATATCCTTTATCAGCAGCGGGATGCTGTGCATGTGCTCGGGTTTGTGATAGATGCTGATAGCTAAATCCGGCCCGTGCTCCCGAATAGTATCCTTAGCCCCCTCTAAAGCCTCGAGCTCGGCTCCCTCTATATCCATCTTTATAAAGTCGACACACTCGATATTGTTCTCAGCGATAAAATCGTCAATCCTGTACACGTCTATTACGCTGTTACCGTCATCGTGAATGCTCGAGTCGGTTGTTCCGCAAATGTCCGATACCCGGACATCAAAAGGAACCTTGCCCGTCCTGTTCCATGCACCGGCTTTTATCGGCTTAATACTAGGGCAAATCTCTGACAGCCTGACATTCTGCCTGTGCATATCCTCCTGCGGCTCAAAAGCGTAGATGACGCTTTTCGGTGAAAGAAACGCGAACATCACGGACGTATTGTTATACGCGCCGATGTTGAGGATCACCTTCTTGTTCCTCGGCGTGACTACATCGAAATAGCTATATGGGTCCAGGCTTATTTTAAACGCAATGTCCTTTCTCAAGCTCTCCGGTATGCTCGATGGTAACAGGTCAACATAGCGGGCCGAACCGGCTTCGTATTCATTTTGAACCTCAATATGGGTGGGAAGGTCATCCAGCGCGATATTTTCCGGGCTAAAAATGTCAACCCTGAACTTGAGAACCTTCTGGTAAATTTCTCTTGAATATTCATCTTCCAAAATGTTAAAGGCTTTTTTAAACTTGCTTTGTTCCTTCTTCAGAAAATAAAAAAAATCACTTCCGAATGAATCCGGAAAATCTCTATCTATGGCCATCTTTACGTGGTCAAAAAAGACGAAATCCTTGTAATACGAGAGGCTACATTGAGCCGTGAGCCGCTTTGCAATCTCCAGCTCATGATAAGATGCTATTATAATTTTGCTATTCTTAAGATCGATTTTCCCGATCTCATCTATCTCCTCATCTGTTAAATCACCCCCATCTCCTGAATGCACAAATCCAATAACCCTCTTGTTGATTCTCTCCAACATCTTCGTGACTTTTTGACCCAGCGCATTTATTCCATAAATCACAAAGTTATCCGTTCTATCTATCAAGCGACAGATATCTTTTAGCGATAACCTCGGTTCTTTCAAGCCATCAACTATATTAGTCATTCCTTCTTTTCCCTTACTAAAAAGCTGCCCACACTTTTCGATGCTACTCTGTCGGTATAAGCCCTGGAAGGTCAACAGTCAGGCCGCACAAGCCCAATCTTTCCCTTGGTAATATACAAGCATCACAGCAGCACGCACAATTTAAGCATCATATCAAAAAAAGATGCGACTTCAACTAAAATTTTTGGCGCAAAAATCCCTTGCGCCTAAAACCGGTATGGCCTATAGTTCGGAAAGTCCGCTTTACCGGGAACATGCAATGATGATGAATGTGAAAGCCATCTTCGCCCTAATTATTGTTTTTGCCGTAGCTGTTCTGCTTCTCTTAACTTTAACAACGATTGAAGCGTCCATAAAGGGATTTATATCCCCCATGCGTTACGGCAGTGTAGACTTATATTATTATGCGAACGTAGCGCGAAACATGCTGACGGGCAGAGGGATGACAACAAACGTCATGTTCCCCATAGTGATAGGGCGTTCCAGTTTTCCATCACCCCAGCCGGACTTGCTTCACCCGCCTTTCTTCACTTTATTCCTTGCTCTTGCCATGGCGATCTTTTCGAAATCTATCTGGGTCATCGTTAGCTGCAACTTCTTTTTCTATTTTTTAACAATTTTTTTCGTATTCATCCTCACACTGAGAATATTTGATCTGAAAACCGCGACACTGTCCGGCATTTTTCTCGCGGCCAACGCAAATATTCTCGGCGAATGCGTCTGGGAAGACTATATACCCGTCCTAGCACTGTTCAGCATCCTGTTCTACACCCTATACGCCTACAACGACAGAACGCTCATCGGATGCCTCCTGCCCGGCGCAGTGCTCGGGCTCTGCTACCTCAGCAGATACGGCACTATAGTGTTCCTTCCCGCCGTGGCGTGGTATATATACAGGGCCAGCTCGCACAGGAAACTGCAAAGCGTTATCCTGTGTATCGCCGCTTTCTTCGCAGTGATCTCCCCGTGGCTTATCAGGAACCTAGTTGTTTCGGGAAATCCCTTCTTCTCCCTCGCGGGGATCAGGGACACGTACGATGGCCCCGGGCTATCCAGTCTGCTCAAAACCGACGGCGCATGGGCGCCCGGTAATATCTCCGTGGCCGTTATCGTACAACGCGTCAAGGCCCAGCTCATCACGTTGACCTTCGTCACCGGGAACTTCCTTACTCCCTTATTTCTGCTTGCTATCCTATATAAGCTCGGGGATAAGCGATTCGAGAAGCTGAGACAGCTAACCTACATCCTCATCCTAATCGTCATAGGAACCCAGCTTTTCTACACCGCGTGGCCACCCCACAGACCCTACCTGATATTCTATCCTTTCGTCATACCTGTCGCGGTGGCCTGTTTTTTCAGGCTGGCTGAAAACTTCACGGCAAAAGGCAAACATATACAGTGCATGGCTATCGCTGTATTCATCCTCATAAATGCCATGCCCATCCTGATCTCTACGAAGCGAGGCATCTGGGAATCGGAACCTCATTTTAAAGGCTACTGGGCCCCCCTCCTGGAAAAAGTCGACAGAGAAAGTCCCATTATTTCCGATTCTGCCCATATCATTAGTTGGTACGAAGATAGAAAGACGATTCTAATGCCCGAGAATATAGAAGATTTGAACAAAATGAGGGAAAGTCTTCAGGTAAAGCACTGCCTTCTTTTTTCGGATCTCTTTAGCGATTATGAAATAGGCAGCGGAATAGATCCCTCCCTGACCAACCTGAAGGAAAAAGCACTGGAGGGGTATCAGTACAAAGAAGCGGCCTTCTCCGATGCCTCGTTGTGGAACGATAACCTACTGCTGTATTAAGGTATCCCGTTCTGCTAATTCCTTGAACCATGTTTCGTAATCACCGATGATCTTTATCCGGCAGCGTCTACAACATGAAAAGATATAATGCGCCTAAGAAGAAAATCCCCGAAAATTTTTTGCCGTTCGATCACTACCGCAGTGCACACGGTAATCTTCGAACCACATTATGGTGCGAACAGCCATGATTTCGATTATCATACCCGCGCGCAACGCTCATAACACACTGGAGATTTTACTCAACTCGATTCGCGCTTCCAGTTTTAAGGACATGGAGTTGATTGTCATCGATGACGCCTCGACTGACGAGACGGCTCAAATCTCGAGGAAGCTCGGCGCGAGTATCATCCGCCTTAAAAAGCAATCAGGACCCGCCGTGGCGCGTAACAAAGGTGCTGAGGTCGCCCGAGGTGAAATACTGCTTTTTCTGGATTCCGATGTTAGGGTACACCATGATACATTGCGCTATATTGTTGAAAGATTTGCAACGGAGCCGGAGTTAAACTGTCTGGTGGGGATATACTCAAAACGCCCGCTCAACAAGGGGCTTTTTCCCCTGTACAAAGCGCTGCTGTGCTATTTCTGGTTCAAGGACGCGGAAGTGATGGAATCTTTTGAAACGAGTTGCGGGGCTATCCGCAGGAAGGTCTTCATGGATGCCGGGGGATTTAACACAAAGTATAGCGGCGCCGAGGTTGAGGACTACGAATTCGGCTACCGCCTGGGGAAAAAATATAAAATCGTCCTGGATACCAGGATTCAGGTCGACCACCACTTCCCCGGTTTCCCGCGCAACGCCAGGAATTTTTTCCACCGCGGTCGACTCTGGTTCAAGATATTTATGAAGAGGAGACAATTCGATAGCGCGGGGTCAACATCCTCGGAAGCGGTTGGAACCATCGCCGCGATGCCCGTGTTCGTGGCCTTTTTATACACGCTCTTTTCATGTGGAAAGGGCGGCTTTGCCCTCGCTATCTGCTGCACCCTCTACCTTTTCATCAACGGGCGTTTTTTTATTTACTGCCTCAAAGAGCAGGGGGTCAGATTTTGCTTAGCGGCTATAGTAATACACCTTGCAAACTCTCTCGTAATACTTGCCGGTGTTGCCGCGGCGCTACTGCAAACCCCCTGCGGGGGGAAGAGGGCCGATGCTAAATGAACGAGGCGGAGTACCATACTTTCTACAAAAACGAGGAGAGCTTCTGGTGGTTCACCGGGATGCGCTGCATCCTGTTCAGCATCCTCGAAAAATATCTGAAGAGCCCGGGGAGAAGGCTGAAGTACCTGGATATGGGCTGCGGAACGGGGGGGCGCTTGCAGTACCTCAACAGGAGAATGCAAAACGGGGGAAACAGCGTTGCAACCTTCGGTTTCGACCTCCACCCGCTCGCGGTGCACTATTGCAAACTCAGGCGCCTGGACCGGATCGTCCGGGCTTCGGCGGAGCGCATACCGTTCAAGGACGGCCAATTCGACGTGGTCGGTTGCTTTGACGTTCTCCAGAATATTAGAGATGATATGAGCGCCGTCAGGGAGATACACAGGGTTTGCAGGAGGGGGGGGAAAGTCCTCTTTAACGAGGTCGCCTTCATGTTCCTGCTTGATGAAAACAGCGTCGCGGCAGGCGTCGTGAGAAGGTACACTCGGGACGAGCTCGTGGGCAAGCTGGAGGAAGCGGGCTTCAGGATCTTGCGCGCGACGTATGCGAACAGCATCCTCTTCCTCCCTATAACTGTCGTAAGGTTATTCACAAAACGGCTGCATAGAGTTAAGGACATGTCACGGGCGGTGGGGAGCGTGAGACCCTATCCGCGCATACTCAACTCGTTGCTCCACAACCTGCTGGTACTCGAGAAGAACGCGCTGCGATGCGTGAACTTCCCGTTCGGCGTGTCCGTAATCGTTCTGGCGGAAAAAAAATCGTGATATATTCGAGGTGATCCAATCATGACGGCACATAAGCGCTCGGGCGGAGGAGACGGCGTGATCGTACTGATATACCCGCGGCACAGCCCGTTTCCCCATTCGGTCTCCACCCCCCTCTCCATCTTCTATCTGGGTTCTTTCCTGGAAAGGGAATCTTTCCGCGTGGAGTACTTCGACGAAAGAATACATTCCCCGAAGGTGCTCAAAGAGCTTCTGGAGGGCGATGTGCTGCTGTCGGGGATATCCTCGATGACCTCCTACCAGATTACGCGGGGCTTGGCAATATCCTCCTGCATAAACAAGGTGAGCCCGGACATTCCCATAGTCTGGGGCGGCATACACCCTTCCATGTGCCCGGAGCAGACCATCGAGAGCCCGCTGGTACATTTCGTTGTTTGCGGAGAGGGAGAGCTGACCCTACTGGAGCTAGCGAAAACATTGAGAGAAGGCACGGGGGACTTCGGGAGCATACCCGGCCTCGTGTGGAAAGACGGCCCGAAGACTGTCGTGAACGAGGAGCGGAAATTCCTGGACTTCAACTTGATACCGTCGCCGTATTACGGCAAGGCCAGGGAAATGCTGATGCTTTACACGGGAAGAAAAGATGTAAGGGAGCCCGTGGGGATCCAGACCTCCCGCGGATGCCGCTTCAGGTGCCGCTTCTGCTACAACAGGTTTTTCAACAAGAAGACCATCCGTCTGAAAAACCTCGATACGGTAGAGCAAGAGCTGGCGGAAGTCAAGAGCTTGGGGGCCGGGTCAATTTTATTTTACGACGACAATATCGGGTACGACAGGGAGAGGATCCTGGGCATCTGCGATATCACCAGGTGCCTGGGGATCAATTGGTCCGCCGACCTCTCCCTGAATTTCCTGGACAGCGGCCTTATCCGCGCGATGGAAGAGAGCGGCTGCTCTTACCTTTTTTTCGGGGCCGAGTCTCCGTCGGACAGGGTGCTCCGCTACATCAACAAAGGCCAGACAAGCGCTCAGCTGAAAGAAGGCGTCAAGCTCATGGCGCAATCAAGCATCAAGCCGATGTACTCTCTTATGATGGGCTTTCCTGCATGTACGGAAGACGACCTCAGGGAGACGATCGACTTTGCGAGCTGGATACACGAAACCGATCCCCGCGCGGAGATAGGCCTCCAGCCCTACACGCCTTACCCGGGAACGCCTCTCTACGAGGAATCGCTCGAAGCCGGTTTCAAACCGCCGAAAACGCTCGCCGGATGGGGGCTGATGACAATGGATTACGTCAATACCCCGTGGGTTAAAGACAAGCTGCTGCTGCGCAACCTGTTTTTGCTCTCCTTCCTGGCATTCCGGTACGAAAAATTTCTCACCGGCTCTCCAGTTTGGTGCCTGCATAAACTGGCGCTTTTCCGATGGAACCGGAAATTATTCCGCTTTTGCTTTGAGAGAATTGCGTACGACATTTACAAGTGGTTTTACAGGCTCTTGTATAAAATAAGTGGACTGTGACATGACTCTACGGTCCAGAAGCCTCGTAATCTCCTCGCTTATATGCCTCGCCTTTATCCTCACCAGGCTGGCTATTCTGAACTCGGAGCCCCTGTACAGGGGATTCCCCATGAGGATACAGCCGGACATCGAGGAATTCTACGTTAGCAATATCGCAATAGAATTAATTAACGGTCCCATTCTCCCCCTCACATCGTACCCCGACAGGCCGTATGAGGGCTATCTCATCGTGGACGGCATTCTCGCGGTCCCTTTTTTCCTCGCGCTCGGGCCGAGCTACTTCGCCCTCAAGCTCACAGCGTTAACAGTCGGCCTGGCAACCCTTATAGCGCTCTTTTATCTCGCCCTCAGGGAGTTCGGCCTTCGCACGGCGGCGGGAGCGGCGCTTCTCTATGTTCTCGCCCCACCCGGCATGGTCCGCTTGTCTCTCTGGGCGCTGGGCCACTACCCGCAGAGCCAGTTGTTCCTCGTCCTGTCTCTGGTTCTTGTTTACAGAATATGCTTACCGCGATCAGGAGGTCCGGTACGCCTGCCTGACGCCGCGCTGCTCGGCCTGCTCAGCGGTTTCTGTCTCTTTTTCCATCCCATCTGCGTAATATTCCCGGTTTATTGTCTCCTTGTCTTCGCCATTTTTCGCAGGGATTTTTTCCGGATCAGGCCGGTCTCGCTCTTTCTCCTGGCGGCGGTGCTGGGAAGCGGCATACTTCCCTTAAAGAACTATTGGAACCTGCAGGAACACGTTCACTTCGCCGGCAAGACAGCATTTCTCTCCAGTGCCAACCTTCAGAATATCATGCACAGGGCGACCGTTCTATTCGGCCGCTTCTTCGCTCAAATCTGGCATTACGAGGATATATCCTCCTCTCTCGGGACAATCCTCAACTATGCTTTCTATTTTTCTATTTTATTAGCCTACTTTTTCTTGCTGATTAAATCCATCCGTAGCAGAACAAGGCCTAGTAAAAATATGAGAGATGGGGATAAAAAAATAGCTATTACCCTTCTCTTCCCCCCCGTGCTCATCATTGCCTATTGCCTCTCGAACTTTATTCAACCATTCAACTCGGCAAGCGTGAGATTCATCCTCCCCATTTATCCTGTTGTTTGCCTTATTGTCCCCCTGTTCATACTGGGGCTGGCGCAGTCGAAAAAATCGCTCGTAAAGTGCGCGGCCTGGTGTATGGGCGCGGTCCTGCTGGCCGTGAATGTTATGGGGATTCTCAACCTTACTTCAGCGCGGCCAAGCCGGTTCCGGGACATGGATACCTACTGGGGCTGGATCGTTGGGCAACACATGGCGAGGAAGTACATGGAGGACCGGGCCGATGCGGCCTTCGAGAAGATCATGGCGACACGCCGGGGAGAGACCCAGAAACAGGTAATCCGTGGCTTCGCCGATGCCGTGGCGGAAATCTATTTTCAGCGAGGACCGACGGAGTTTCAGGATAAGGTGAGATCAATAGACAAGAAGTTCCGGCCAGACATCTACATGGCCCTTGGCAGGTTTATTTATCACAGGTTAAGACCGGAGGTGAAAAAATGCAGCACAGTGTATGGAGAGATTCCGAGCGCTGTGCGGCGATATTGTTACGAGGGGCTCGGTAGAGAGCTCGGTTATCAGCTCGTTGTTAAGGTGACTGATCCCGGCCCCGAAGAGATGCGGCAATTCTCGGATGCGCTGGAGGACGTCCCCCACCAATACAAAAATGATTGTTACAGGGGACTGGGTTCCGTGGCCGTCTGGGAGTACGATCCCCCCACGCACATCCGGATGAGGCGCAACGAGGAACTCTTCGAGACCGTGATGAGCTGCGTCGATCCCGAATACCGCTCATCCCTCGAGGAGGGCAAGGACATCGGTTATTACCGTTTTCCCGAATGGTGAAATAAAATCTTCCGGGACAATTTTATTGAAATATATTCACCGCCGCGCAGATACGGCTGACCTCCCCGTCTGTTATTTCGGGGTACAGGGGCAGGGAAAGGACCGTCCTGGAAGAGCTCTCCGTGACCGGGCAATCCGTCCTCTCCTTCAATCCGGCGTAAGCTTCCTGCAGATACACGGGGACGGGATAATGTATGAGCGTCGCTATCCCTTTTTTCCCAAGATATTCACGCAGCTCATCCCTTAGCTCACACGCTATTACGTATAGATGAAAAACGTGTGTGCCGTATTCCATCTTCCCGGGCTTGGTAATGAGCCCGTTGACGATGTGCTTTTCGTATTTACCCGCTATCTCGATCCTCTTTATGTTCCACGCGTCGAGATATTTAAGCTTCACTCTCAGAACGGCCGCCTGTATCTCGTCGAGCCGGCTGTTTATTCCCCTCAACCTGTGATGATATCTATCGACCTGGCCGTAATTTCTTAAAAGCCGCGCCCTCTCCGCGGTTCCGGCGTCACCGGTCACTATCATCCCGGCATCGCCGTAGGCGCCCAGGTTTTTCGTCGGGTAGAAACTGAAGCACCCGGCATCGCCGAGCGAGCCGGCCCTCTTCCCACCGTACGACGCCCCGTGAGCCTGGCACGCGTCCTCCACGACCTTCAGGCCGTGCTCCCCCGCTATCTCGAGGAGAGGCGCCATGTCGGCGCATTGTCCGTACAGGTGGACGGGCAGCAGCACCCTTGTTCTATCGGTTATCGCCTCCTCGATCTTCGAGACATCGATGGTGTAACTCCCCGGGTCTATATCGACGAATACAGGTATCGCGCCCGCCAGCGTGATGGCCGCGATGGTGGGTACGCCCGCGTTGGCCACCGTTACCACCTCATCGCCGGGCTCTATGCCGCAGGCAAGGAGAGAGACGTAGAGGGCCTCCGTGCCCGAGGCGACGCCCACCCCGAAAGAGCTCCCGCAATACGAGGCGAACTCGCGCTCCAGGGATTCAACCTCTCTCCCCAGGATAAAATACCCGGAGTCAAAAACCCTTTCGATTGCTCCGCGGATTTCTCCCTCGATCAAGCGGTACTGCCTCTTGAAATCGATGAAAGGAATGGTGCCGGGAGAAGACATTATGCTACCAGTAGTGACGCCGGTTCTTTCCGTAATACGACAACATCCGGCGAAAACCATCCTCGTAGGTAACCCGGGGCTCCCAACCTGTGGCATCTTTGAACTTATCGTATGATGAGTAATAATCCCCTATGTCTATCTTCTTTTTTTCCTCCGGGAAAGGTACGAGACGGCAGCTCCCCGAGCCATTGAGCCGGATTAAAAGCTTTGCTATCTCCTCCAGGGATATCGGCGGCGAGTTGCCCAGATTAAATATTTTGCCGTTGAGGGAATCATCGCGGCCCGAAATTAAAAGGGCGTCTGTGACGTCATCGATATAATTAAGGTCCCTCCGCTGCTTGCCGTCACCGAAGAGCTCGATCTCTTTCCCCTCGATGACCCGGCGGACGAACCACCCGATAAACCCCTGCCTGTTATGCTTCATGAGCTGGCGCGGGCCGTAAGTATTCGTCAATCTCAGGCACACCGTCTTTATCCCGTACACCCTGTGGTAAAGGGTGTGATACCATTCACCGGCCAGTTTATTGATTCCGTTAACATCGGCGGGCCTCAGGGGATGTTTTTCATCGACGGGCAGGTACTCCGGCTTCCCGTAAATCTGCCGTGTGCTCGCGAAGACAACCTTGATACCGGGGTTGTATCTCCTGCAGGATTCGAGAATGGACAGTTGGCTCCTGGCGTTTATTTCCAGGTCGGTGTACGGGTCTCTCATGCTGTCGATATGGCTCACCTGGCCGGCGAGATTGAACATGCTGTCGGCGCCGCGAACCAGGAAGTTCATCGAGTGCTGATCACGCACATCGGAGAAATTCAGCCGGACTTTATCCTTGATCTCTTCGATATTGAAGAGGTTCCCGCCGTATTCCGGTATCATCGAATCGATGAGCGTGACATCCGCACCCGCCCGCACGAGCTTCATGGCCAGATTGCTGCCTATGAAACCCATGCCGCCCGTGACTATGGCTTTCCTGCCCATGTAATAGTTCGACACTTCGTTTCTCATGCGCTCCGTCACGCTTTCTCCCGCCCCGTCTCGCCGTCAAAGACCCGGCGCACGACATACTGGGGCGTCTGGTTGTACGATAAGAACAGCTTTCCGAGATATTCGCCTATCAGACCCAGCATTATGAGCTGTATTCCCGCGAAGATCAGTATGGAGACCAGTATCGCGGTCAATCCCACCGGGACCTCGGGGTTGACAATCTTTTCAATGATGAACACGACGCTCAAAATGCCTCCCAGCAGGGAAAAAATAAAACCGAGAATAGCGCTGAACCTCAGGGGGAACACGGAGAAGTTCACAAACATGTTCAGCCACAGATGCACGAGCTTCCTCAGCGTGTACCCCGACCTTCCCTCCCTCCTTTCGGCGTGCCTGGTGAGGACCTTTCCTATGTTCCCGGTTGCTCTTAAGATGAGGCCGTCGATATAGGGATATGGGCCCTTGTATTTGATTATCTCCCGCACTATAAAGCGGTTCAAACATTTGAAGCTCGACAGGTAGAGGCCTTTTGGTTTGTTCAGGAGATAGCCCGCGACGAGGTTGTCGAAGCGGCTGCCGAGGTTTCTGAACCAGGAGTGATGCTTCCGGCTGTAATAACTGTAAACGACGTCGTACTTTTTCGAAACCGCCTCGTCGATAAGCTTCCGGATCTCCTCCGGCGGGTTCTGGAAATCATCATCGACTATTACCGCATAATCCCCGGCGGCCATGTTAAGGCCGGCGAGGACGGCATTGTGCTCGCCGAAGTTTCTGGCCAGGCAAATATATTTGACTGTATTCCTGTATCTTTCGAAAATCGAGACGCACTCCTCGTGGCTGTTATCGGAGCTCCCGTCATTAACGAGAACGATCTCGAGCTCATCGCGGGACAGCACCCTCACCAGCTCATCGACGAGCCCGGCTATGGTTTTTTCACCATTGTAAACAGGTATTACGACGCTGAATTTCATTTGCTCCCAATGCAATTGTCCACTAACCCGGGGGCAAAGGCAAGAATAGATTTAGCCGCTCGCAACAAGCGCGTACGCTGACGAACTGCAATATTGGCGCTAATATCAGGTAGTTACGAAAAATCGGCAAGCCGTCCACCCGGCCACGCTTCCGTAAGCATGTTGTCCACCGGTCTGGCTGGAGCTTTCTAGGAACCCGTCGCTGCCCCGGAAAACCCGCCAGGGCACGGAGCTCGCAACGGTGGTTGCGGATCGCAAAGGTGCCCGGCCCGCCATCTTTAGGATTGCCTCGGGCTACCGATCTTACTATGATAGCGCGTAATAGGTGAAAAGAGTCGTGGTACTCCAAGTTGCACCACGGCTTTGTGATACCGGGATACATAGGTGATCCGTGAAAAAAGCCCTCGCTTGCGTGGATTTCGCATTTAGGCTGGCTCTTCTCGCCGCCCTCGTCCTATTTTCCGTCTGCTTCCTTGTCGTAGCCCTGTCGCGGCTTGCCTATCCCTATGAGATAGAATGGAATGAAGGAGGTATCCTGTGCCACACCATGATGGCGCTACGAGGCCACCCTATTTACGTCGCCCCCAATGCGGGCTTCTTTCCATGGACGTACATGCCGCTCTACTACTACGTTCTGGCCCTAATCTCTTTTTTCACTGGAATACACCTCTGGACAGGAAGGTGCGTCTCCATCATCTCCACCCTGATAATCGCTTATCTCGTCTGGCGGATCGTCCGCAGGGAGACCGCAAACAGGCAGGCGGGCATCGTGGGAGCATCGATCTTCCTCGCGGCCTACGGCATCACGGGTTTCTGGTACGACATCGTCCGGATGGACAGTATGGCGCTCGCGCTCCTTCTCGGAGGTTTCTACATTATCAGGTTCGGGGAATGGAAAACACAAGTAGTAGGAGCTCTACTGTTAACCCTAGCCATCTTCTCCAAGCAAAACCTCCTCGTGTTATTTCCCTTCGCTATCCTGTGCGCAATCTTCGAAGGCAAGAGGAAAGCCGCGGCGTTCACGATATCGCTCATACTCTTCCCTCCGCTCCTCTTCGGCGCTTTTAATATCCGCACGGGGGGATGGTTCTTGAACTACACCATGGGCGCACCGGTCAGCCACGGCTTCACATGGGCGGCCACGTTCAGTACAACCTGCAACTATCTGGTCTACCGGATGCCGCTGTTCGTTCTCTCGTTTTTCATCCTCGCCATTGGTGCAACCTGGACAATCGTAACAAGGCAGAGAACGCGACCAAAACCGACCTGGCTAATCGCCTTCCTCGGTGCCTATCTCTGCTATCTGGTAACCCTGAGTCACCCGGGGGCGTACAAAAACGTGGTGATACCCGTAGTCCTCTTCGGCGCCGTCCTAACCGGCATTCTCTGGAGCTTCGCGGCGAGCTGGAAAGGCGTTCCGGGACACATGGGCCACCTGATACTCTACGGCATCATGGCATTCCAGCTCTGGCTCTTTCGCTATGATCCTTGGCACCAGATACCTACGAGGCTAGATTACGAAGCCGGAGATGCTCTTATAGAAAGGCTACGGGAGATAGACGGCGATATTCTCATGGAGTACCACCCCTATTACCCGATGATGGCAGGGAAGGAACCAGGCTTCCACCACGATGCTCTTTTTGACCGCTATGCGAGGGGGAGGCGGGCTATCACCTGCGAATCAATGCCTCCGGACCTTCTCCGCAAGATCCAGAATAAGGAATACAGCGCCATCATACTCGACGAATGGCCCGAATACATAGACATCCGCCGACTCGGCAAGGCCATCGAAGAGAACTACGTTCTGGCCGAAAGGCTGTTCCCGGAGGGAACTCCTGTTTTTTGCACCAAAACAGGCTGGATCAACCGGCCCGACCTCCTCTACAGACCCAAAGGGCCGGGGACAAAGGAGCTGCGGAAAATGTGGCCTCTCGAGGGAGCCACGGGTAAGGACTTCATTCGGATCATGGACCAGTTTGCTACAAACGACATCGAGGCAATATCCTCCAAACAACGCCCTCCCGAGGTCGTCATGAGGGGCGGCGAGCTGCGGGGAACGATTATGACAGGAAGCGAGCGATGGGGCAACGACGAGTACAGGTTGATCTACAGTCTGCCTAACTACGGTTTCCTGACGGACTGGGTAGAAGTACCATCGGAGGCAGTCCTGAAGTTCGGGATCGGCTTCTGGAAAGAGACCGCCATTAAATCGCATATCACAGCTTTTTTCAGATTAAATGCCATCGACCGCTCAAGCAACCGCACAACGCTTTTTGAGGGGTCATTCAATACACACAAAGTTCCCGAATACGGCTACCAGCGCTGGGAGAAAGTGGGCCTTGGAGATTTCTCGGGCCACCAGATCCGCCTCGAATTCACCGTCACCTCGGAGAATGAGGGCAACCCAGCCGTAGACTGGCCGGTATGGATAGATCCATGTATCGTCTACCCATCAAAAGAAAAGGAAGCTGCAAGAGCCCAAATAGAGAAAACCAACGTTATCATCGTGCTTGCGGACGCCATGAGACCGGATCACCTGCCCTGCTACGGTTACGGAAGGGACACTGCGCCAAACATCAGCGAGCTCGCCGCACGGGGCGTTGTCTTTACCAATGCTTTTCCACAGGCCCCATGGACAAAGCCCTCCGTCGGCTCACTTTTCACGGGCCTCTACCCCTATCAACACCGCGCACTCATCGCCGTTGACGTTCCCGCGTATCATGAAGTTCCCCAGCTGGCCTACCTCTCCGAAGACCTGAAGACCCTGGCCGAGACCTTCAGGGAAAATGGATACCGGACCGCCGGCTTCAATACAAACGTCCACCTACTCAGAAGCCTGGGCTTCGCACAGGGATTCGATTATTGGGCGGACATGGATAACATCTCCTCCCCGGAGGTCACCGAGGACGCCGTGCGCTGGATCAACCGGAACGCCCCGTCACCCTTCTTCATGTACATCCACTACATGGACACCCATTCCCCCTACAGGACATATCCACCTTATAAAGGCCGTTTTCACGGTACGCCGCCCGACCTTGAGGATCGTCTCCTGACCGAACACGAACTCAGCGAACTGCGCGAGGGCATCCCCCCCATCTCAGATCTGACAAGGCTCTCCGATCTCATTAACATCTACGACGACGCCATCGCCCAGATAGACGGCCAGGTTGGAAAACTTGTTTCCCTGCTGGAAAACCATGGCCTGATCGAGAACACCATGGTAATCTTTCTGGCCGATCATGGAGAGGCACTGTCGGAGCACGGAAACTACTTCCACGGCTGGACTCTCTACAACGAGATGCTCAGGGTCCCCCTGGTCATCTCCTGCCCCGGGCTTCTGGCGGGAGGAAAACACGTGAACGGCATCGTGGAAATCAGAAATATCTTTCCTACGGTAATCGATTTGCTGGATTTGAAGACCTACGGCGCGATGAAATACGATATCAAGCCAAGCAGCCTGAAAAACCTTCTTGCTGAAAGCCGTGACGCCGTTGCGGGGCAGGCATACAGCGAGACCGAGGTCCGCATACGGGACAAACCGCTGCGCGTGCACTCGGCCCTCTCCTGCATCCAGAACAACAGGTGGAAGCTCGTCCACGATTTTCGCACCGGCCGCTCGGATCTGTATGATTTGGAAACGGACCCATGGGAGACGAAGAACCTGTACGGCAAGCATCCTGCAATCGAGGAGAATATGGGACGCATACTGAAAGAGCGCGGGAGTGTTGTCCTGGCGCCGGTAAAAGATGACCTTTTGCCGGAATCCGGCTATAGATCAATAGTGAATAAAAAGCTCCGCGCCCTCGGCTACCTGCGCTAGCTAACCAATACGCTTGTGCCTGTACCAGACTCTCCCCCGCTAGCCTGATGCCCAATGCAATCACCAAGGCCAGAGGGATGCGGCAGCCGGAATAAATACCGTGATACCTCGTAAAATACCCTTGACCTCACGTTCGAATACTTTGGAAATTGACTGTTATTAACGGTAATGAGGTTAAATCGGGCAACTCGCACTTTTGTACCATGTAATTGTAATTTATGCTATAATGTTTCCTAGCGATTTGCCTGAACCGGGAATTGAATTCCTTTTGGTCATTTTCTTGACCGGATCGCACAAACAAGGCTTAGCCATGAGAGTCCTCTTCGTAAACGAGTGGATAGAATCACTTGGAATTGAAGCTCTATCGGCCTATCTAAAGATGCACGGCCACGAGGTGGATCTTGTCTCGGACCCTAACCCGGCAGGGAGCTTTTTCTTCACAGCATCCATTTTGAATCGCTTTTTGAACTTCCGCCAGTGCCTGATCGACAAAATACGATCCTTCCAGCCCCACCTGATAGCCTTCTCCTTCGTTACCAACAGCTACCCCTGGGCCAAAAAAATGGCGCTTGTTGCGAAAGAGACATCGGACGCCCCTATCATAGCAGGAGGGATTCACCCAACCATCATGCCGGAAGATGTACTGGGCAACGACTGCTTCGATTATGTGTGCCGCGGAGAAGGAGAGGAAGCCCTTCTAGAGCTTGTCCAGCAACTCGAGTCGGAAGGCGATGTCACCTGGATTAAGAACATATGGGGAAATTCCAACGGGGCATTTTTTAAGAACCCCGTGCGACCGTTCATCGAGGATCTCGACTCCCTCCCATTTCCCGACAAGGAGATCTTCTGGCGCGAGGGGGTTTTCACCAGGCGCGCTTACGTCATATCTTCCCGCGGCTGCCCCTTCGACTGCAGCTACTGTTACAACAGCTATCTGCATCGACTCTACCGTCACAAGGGGCCGCATGTCCGGCGTCGCAGCGTGGGAAACGTTATCGAGGAGCTGAAGCTATACAAGCAGAAATTCCGTATCGACAGCGTGCACTTCCAGGACGACACCTTTACAGCGGGCGCGCAGTGGCTCCGGGTATTCACCGAGAGGTATCCTGCCGAGGTCGGCCTTCCCTTCTACTGTCTTGTCCGCCCAAACACCATCACCCGGGAAGTAGTCAGCTTCCTCCAGAAAGCCGGCTGCCATACGGTCCGGATGGGAATCGAATCCGGGGATGCGCATATCCGAAACGCTATCCTCCGAAGAAACATGGACGATGACATGATCCTGAATGCGGCGAGACTTATCAAAAAGGCAGGGATACGCCTTGAACTCGTGGTCATGTTCGGCCTTCCGCATGAGACGCCCGAAAAAGCATGGAAAACCGTGGAGATAATGTTCAAGGTAAATGCAGATGGCTTTTTCACCAACATGCTCACTCTGTTTCCCGGAACAGACATCGCGGAGTATTCGATCAAGAATGGGCTCATCGATGCGGAGACGCTTCGAAAGATCAGCCAGGGCGAACTCGGCAAAATGCAGGGGGAATCAATTCTAAATCAGCCCTCGCGCTACTTCCTTACGAATATCAAGGTGCTGGCACCGTTTCTCCGAAAGTTACCGTTTCTAAAAGGACTTGTCAGACGGGTCTCTCATACGCGCCACGTGCGGATGGTCCGGCTGATCTACGTTTTCTCGATTCCTTTCATGAGCTTCTGGGAATCCATGGCGAGGATGCGGGAACCCCTCCATGCCCTTGCGCACTACACGCTGAGACGCTATCGCAGCGCCATCCGCAGGCAGCTACACAAGCTATCGCTTGAGTAATTCCCAGCCCCAGAGAGTCCCATCAGGGTAGCGCACCCCTTTCCTCGCATAGTCCGCGAAAAAAGAGTTCTCGGCCCTTATCATCTCTTCGGTAAAGCAAATGGAAAAAAACGGGAACCTCTCCTGAACGTCGAATCTGGGCTTATTTGCCGGGCTCTTGAGAAAAATCTTACGCCCCTCCTTTGATGTCTCCTCGATCAAGCTTCTGAGCATGTGAGAGTCCAGAACCCTGTCCCAGCGGTTCTCCCAGTAATCGAGAGTGTAGGCTCGCCTGTGCATTAGGAATCTGAGGATCGAAGCCTCCCGCACATCACGGGTTATCACCAGATCCCCCGGGGAGGATGTTTCCCGCATGAATTCATAAGCATCCCAGATAGACGTGCCGTTAACAGTCCTTACGGTGAGAACCGACGAGGCTAGAAGAAACACGGGAAGAAGCAGCCTGGACGCCCTGACCGCGAATCCGGAGGCACGGTCCGAGGCCCCGTGCAGGTAAAGAAAGAGAAAAACGACGAAGATCGTCGGAGCCGTAAACGTGTAAAGAAGATATGGAAGCTCGTATGTATAAAACAGCTCATGGACAACGAACCATGAAAAAGCCACGGCCAGGGTCTCCCGATACAAGCGCCAAGTTGACCGAAAATGCCGTACCGCAGCGATGACCAATATGGCGGTGGCAAGAAAGAGAAGAACCTGAACAAATATATCCAGAACGCGACCGGTAGGCCCAAGGGCATCTCGAACCATCCATGTCTGCGCCATGGTAGGCCACAAACCGTAACAGCACATGATGCGGATCAGGGTATTTCTCGAGTTGATCCAGCGCAGGTACTCCCATCGTGTCAGTTCCGGCAGGGACTCGTACCCCTTAACCCACCGGAGGAATTCCGATGAATTGAACCCACCATCCCTCATGACAAACACAGCTATATACGCTAGCGAGGTCGCTGCAAACAGCGTTAGAAAATATCGCAGAAAAAGTTTGGATCTCCGCTTTTTGTCCGGGCCCATAAAAATCCAGAGGATAAGGGGGACCGTAAAAATAATGTTTGTTTGGCGAATGGTAACGGCGAAGAAATTCGCCGCTCCCAACAAAGCAAAATCGCACGGCTTCATGCTCCGGCGCGCCCTTTCGAAAACAAGGAAGCAGAGAAGCACCGCCGCCGCGGCGGGGACATACGATTCGGGCACGGAGGAAAACAGAAAATAGCCCCGCGAGGCCCCGAGGGAAGCGGCCGCTAAAAAAGCGGTGGGCCTGGAGGATGTGAGGTACAAAACGAGAAAGAAGAAAAGGTAGACGCCAGCAGCTCCGAATACCGCGCTCTCCAGGCGAAGTCCGAGCGTCGCGGCAAGCTCAGGTGGCTGCACACTGGCATAAAAGGTCCGCGTAAACAGATCACCTATCTTGGTGTAGAAGATCCTGTGTTGGTGAAAAAGATCATGCCCGTTTGCGATGTTACACGCATGGTCAAGCCCATCATCATTCTGGATATTAAAATCGCAGAACGGTGGAAGGATGACCATATAGGCCCCGAAAAACGCCAAAGAAAGCATTGCGGCAAAAAGCGCTGCGGAAAGTGCTGCCAGATTATGGGGCATCATCGGATATCTCCAACATTTCGCCTTCTGCTTCTGAAGGAAGGAGAAGCGCCGCCCCAAAGATATTGCTAGACCGTGAACGCGGATCTACTCTCGCCTCCACCCTAATCTCGTTCCAGCCTTCGGCTAGACTCAATGGCACGAAATCGACCAAGCGGGCATCGAGATAGGACCGCTGTTGAGCGAAAACGAGTTTATCATTATTCCACAACCTAATTTCCCCCGAAAACCACACCAGGATATGTCCCTCCTGTCTTCTGGTGGGCCTGACGAAGGTACGCAGATTTAGGATAGACCCTTCCCTCCCCTTACTCTGCGCCCGGAGATCGATCAAAGGGCAATCGGAAAAGGGCGCCTCTCTGATACCTTCTTTGACCTTTCTCCAAACAAGTCGGGGCTGGGTTGGGGAATCCTTTTTGGCCCCTTCGCAAGCCATACCGGATAACCACCACCGATCTAAACACACTACGCGACCCAGCTCATCAGCCCGGAGGCCTTCCTTCCTCAGCGCCAACAGGATGGTCCAGATATTCTTCCTGGTGATAGGATCGGCCTCCTTCTCCCAGTTAAGAAGTAGCTCCACGATCTCCTCATTACCCCCTCGAATAAAAGCCACCAGGGGCATATTATAGAGACTCTCGTTTCTCTCTCTGACCTCCCTGGATGCTTTCAGATTATCCGGCGACCTGAGGGGCGCATCCCGCCGCACGCGATAATCGATAAGGGCCCTGATAGAATGGGGATGATTTAGCGCTATCAGAGAATCGTAGAGAATTTTGAGAGTCTTCATGTCATTTTCCTCGTGCAGGGCACCGACGAGGATCTGTGGTACACGGGGATCGTCTATCTGGCTAATGGCAAGGATTGCTTGCTGACGCAACAGGGGCTCCTCAGAATTCAGGGCCTGCTCAAGATGGAAGATGGCTGCCGGATCCCCTATTTTCCCCAGGCTGTTCACAACCTCGAACTTTATCGGGAACTGCTCATCAGAATCAAGCAACCTCAAAAAGAAAGGGACAGCTTCCCGGGCTCCGAGCTCCCCCAGATCTTGAACTGCTTTCATTCTCGCTTCTAGGGAAGGACTATCCAGATCCCGGAGATACTCATCCAGCGGCCTTGCCTTCTCCACCCCCACCTTTATTTTACCAGCGGGGATTAGTTCGCGCTTATCGAGTTCCGCCAATAGGCCGCCGAGAAGCGAGGCCATATCCATAGCTCTGGACTCTTCTCGCGAAACAAGGTTTTCCTGCTCCAGTGAGTCACTCTGGATGTCGTAGAGTTCCATGATGTTGTTCTCACGGTTATGGATCAGCTTGTACTGGTCTAGAATCAGTGCGTCAACGGAGAGAGATCTGCAGAGTATGAAGTCCGGAAAGGGAGGCTGCCCAGAATGAACCAAGCTAAGAAGGCTACAGCCCTTAAAGGAGGATGGGATGGGTAGCCCAAGTGCATCCAAGATCGTGGGAGCCAAATCCAGGTTTCCACAGTTCACTTGTATATTTGCAGCACAGATCCCAGGAATGCGAAGGATAAGTGGGATTCTGATAACCTCGTTATACGCCGTCCGTCCATGGAAACGGAACCCATGCTCCCCGAACGCTTCTCCATGATCGGCGGTGATAATCACTATGGTCTCATCCTCTATGCCCTTCCTGACCAGGGCATCTAAAATCTTCGCAATCTTGCCATCCACATAAGCCAGCGCATTTCGATACACCGCCTTATCCTTCGCTATCTCGAGCTCCTGGGCGCCGATGTTCGCCGCCCCACTCCCCGGGATCTGCGATCTATCAAAATGATGGGGCCCCATGAAGTCTGCCCATAGGAAGAACGGTTTGTCCCAGCTGTCGAAGATACTTTCCACTGCACAATCAGCCGTTACCTCATCCGAGAAGCGTGAGTCTGCAGTCTTTTGGTAACGCTCCGGGGCATAAACCTCCCAGCCATAATTTATATAGCTGCTCATGGTGAAATCATAGATCTGGGAGTGAGCCTGTATCGTTACATAACCACTATTCTTGAGAATAGGCGGCAGGGTGACTGGAGGCCGACTCATCTTGCCGAATGGCTCGGTCACGAAATCTGAGGCGAAGAAACTGGCAATCGAAAACGATGTTGCAGGAACAACCTGGCAAAAATAACTGTCACAGATGATAGCTTCTTTTGCCAGTGCATCCATGGTTGGGGTAACAGAGTGGCTCGCACCATACGCCCCCAGATAGTCAGGCCTGAGTGCATCAACCGTGATCAGGAGCACGTTCATCCCTCGGGCAGTGCCCTTATAAGGGGAGGCTCTATACCCTCGATCGGCCCACAGTTCTCTGGCCCTGACCAGATCGGGCATCATGCCCCGGGGCGGGGGATAAACACGCAGACCCGAAAGGAGCCGCGCCACCTTCGCACCCGTGACACTTTTTTCGAAAGCAAGATACCTAAGCTCCTGATTCCTATTCACCTTAATTGTGGTAATCACGAAGATGAATATAACTACCGCCGCTATGAGAAAAGCACGCCGGTACTGGAAAGGCCTTACAAAATCCTCCATTGATTTAAAACTGAGTTGATTCCAGAGCAGGGCCAGGAAGATCTGGGCAGAGGCTAGTGAAAGAAGACAGAGCACATAATGGATATAACCGTAAAGCCTCACATAGAGCGTTGCGTCCGCCCAATAAAAGAAAAGGATCAACCATCCCATGAGCACCATGTGGATAATTGGTTTCAGAATTCCCCTTCTGCGGGTTGCGCTGTAGGCTCTGGCCTCCGTGACAAGTACCCATACTAAGATATACGCCAGGCCAGTGAGAACGGTCCCGGTAAGATAAGACCCCACTGGAGCGATTGCACTCCTAGAGATTCCAGCTCCCTGAAAGAGCCGGTAGGAAAGATAGTATATGAGAGGGATAAAGTAGCAGGTAATAACCAAGGACTGGATTTTCAAAATGTACTTTTCATCAGCCCCCCTTTTTCTCATAGATCCATAAAGCCCGGCTATGGTGGCTGAGAGATTGAACAGTAGAAACTCGAAAAACCCCAAAACAAGACCGCATAGCGCGAATGACGTAAGGGTCTGTAACAATAGGATGGAGATCAGCGCACTAACCCGCGGAAACAGCGGGCATCGGTACCACAGGGAAGCAGAATCTACAAGCCAGAGAAGCGCCAATGCGGCAACCGCGTTGGCGCAAAAGGCGCCCATTGACCCCCTCCGTCCCAATAGCTTCATTCCGTTCGCCCCTGCAGGCATGAATGGATTTGGATATCCAATTGATCCTCCATAAGGATAGTGCCTTGATGTAGAAATACGAATGCTTATACCTAAATTGAGCGATTCTTCAGCAAAAGTACTATTAGTTGATTCAACTAATCAACCAACAAGGGAAAACCCCAGTTTTTAAGTCAGCCACTTAAAATAGCACAGTTTGATGGTTACAATATTGAGATTTTAAGCGTCTACTCGGAACAAAACTCAAGATTTCTCTATCTGCGAACAAGCTCCGCCTCTAACGTTTTCTGATCATACATCTTATAGAGGGCCAAAAATCTATAAGCATATAGGCGGCGGACTCTGACAACGCAGCCAGAGCATATCTATCTTCAACCCATCCATCACCGCCTGGGTAACCTTTAAAATATTCTGACCTCCTCTCCGGATAACCTTGGCAGCAAAATCAACCGCCCGGCGCCGGGCGGTGGTAGCGTACGCCGTCAGAGGAATCACGCCTTTAAGAACATCCTGCTTGTAAGTCTCGAACAAAAAGAAACCGATCACCATGCAGTAATAAAATGCGGTATTAGGGCCGAATCTCTTGAACGGCATCTGCTCAAAACCAAAGTCTTTCAAACCCCGATGCGGCAATTCATCCGCTCCCCTCATATGATGAGAGCGAATAATATTCTCAGGCTTCAACCAGTATTGCCGTCTTTCCTTGGTGCAGTGTTCCAGGATTTTATCGTTACGCCCCAGGTTGGTAATAATGACTGTATCGGGACGGGCGAAGTCAAACAGACGTTGACCTCCTTCGCTCACCGGATGAGTATAGAATCCCCGGTATTCTTCCTTCCAGCTATGGCACTTGTATTTAATCTCCAGCCATTTCCACACCTGATGACCATTGTCATACTCTTTCCAGTCATCTTTTGCCGGTTCGAGGATCCGCTTCTTTACCCAGTCATAAATCTTGCCGGTAGCCACAAAAATAACATCCAGATTATTTATCCTGGAAAATATATCCTGATCAAAAAAACCGCTGTCCATCTGGATGACTATTGTTACATCCCGCCGATATTCCCTGCGAATCAGCTCGACCATCCGGGTAATCATATTCACCGCAGTGTCACCGTGATTACCATGTTTCTTCCCTCCCCGAAATACGGCGTCTACTATTCTCCCGTTCCAGATCATCTGCAGCGGTTGAAATCCCTTCTTCTTTTTATATGTTACTCCGACTCCATGACGTTTGGGCGCTTCGTCATTGTTCATGACCATCGTATCTATGGTTATGGTTACCTCGGCCGGCTGTTCCAATCTCAACCGCCAGATAAAAAGACAGTTCAATATCTTTCGATAAATACTTCCATGCCACCAGCCGAAGACTCCGAAAAAACGTTTTATCGCATGGGAAGAAACCATCTCCTCGGAGGTATTCTCGATAGCTGCAGCATACCCCTCGTCCTTCTTGATCTCATCAAAATACGTCAGATAGCGACTGGTTCCATCGAAGAAAAAGCAAAATATCTGCTTGAAAACATTCCAGAGCGCAACCCCTTTTTTGCTTTTGCGAATATGTCCGAAACTTCCTATCAAGAGAGGGTAGATGTTTATCTGGCTCAAATATCTGACAAAGGGTGTCAATCCCCCTCGCCCCGTCAGCGTGTCATTTGTGATTTCTATTTTACTTATCGGCCACGAGCTATCATACTTATTCATGGTTTTTTCTCACTTATTGGGCGATTGGTTTTTGATTGTTAATGATTATTATAAGCCATTCCCCCATCACCCTTTAAGTGTTTTTTAGTCTTCCATGAATAAATAAAAATCGCTCAATTTAGGTTATATAATAGCTCCCCGTTCCATCCATTGTCCATCAGTACATTGTGTAGCTCGCTGCTTCCGAATTTCAAAAAATCCGCGGATTATTTTCAAGTATAATGCGACAATTTTAATCGTTCATTATTTATTGCCCTCCGACGAAGTCGGAGATGGATAAATTAATGGGCGAAGCGAATTAATTTATCGAAGCACTGTTCTTTAACCTGAATTATTCATAAGAAATGAGTGGACATTCTCGAACTCATTGTACGACAATGAGTTTGAACAAAAAAGGAGAACATCCACTCATGAAGAATACTACCACACTTCCGCTTGAATTTACACCCCTGAAAGGCAAAAAAATCACCGCCCGTTTTGACGAGCCCCGCGTCAGTTCTGACGGGGGCGTACTGTATATGCGGGAGATGGATCGACAGCTCGGTCTGACCGAACGTCTTACTGCCGCCATTTTCGATAAACGGCGACAGAGCCATATTGATCACGAACTGCAGGAGCTGTTTCGTCAGCGTGCGTATCAAATTGCCTGCGGGTACGAGGACGCGGATGACTGCGACGAACTGAAGGCGGACCCG
>Ga0208279_1000391_pt1 | contig 36750 bp, 29 predicted proteins | sample AntAceMetag02UKM_FD_184766 | JGI IMG/M metagenome (GOLD analysis project Ga0208279, IMG submission 184766) | Saline lake microbial communities from Ace Lake, Antarctica - Antarctic Ace Lake Metagenome 02UKM (SPAdes) (version 2) | ecosystem: Environmental > Aquatic > Non-marine Saline and... | reverse complement strand
GTTTGCCAAATGACCAACTGAGAGATGCGATTGCTATTTGCCCAACAGACGATGACTCAAGGTTCTGGAAAAGCTTGCTTATTGCGTATATAGTGCGGAATTATACCATCCATCAACTCGAAACAGAATGCGCTTTGATTCAAGATTACTCTGATGAGGTGCTTGGGCATATACTACACGTGATGACAACAGCTCCAAGACATATGTAATGCTCACGGGATTCCGGGGACATAATACGCATTTCGCCGGTAAGCGCTCTGTGGGAATTCCGGGGACACATACCATAATTCCTCAAGGAGCAGCTTGAAGTAAGGATTTATGACCTCGAATTTTCGTACTATCTTAAGAGATGACAGGAATAGAATTGACGCCCGCCGCTTTTCGACATACCATGTTGCAGAGTTGCACAATAATCATTGTTAGCCCGACTCGCCCTAGAAGTCGTGCTTGTGAGGCCTCGTCCTATGAATGAATGTGAGGTACTGGCCAAAGCGGTTATTGAGAATGTAATACGCGGTTCCATAATGAAGTTCCATCTTGAACAGGCTCACGGTAAATACGACTTCGACCTCCTGTACCCAGATGGGGGACTGGCAGCGGTTGAGGTTACTGCTGCGAAAGACGAGGACATTGAAGGTACCGTAGCAGCGATACTGGACGAAAGGAAGGGCGGCTCTTTTGTACCGCGGCACCTGTGTCGTAAGGATTGGATGGTCTACCCAACCGCAGGGGCAAGAATCAACCGCATTCGCAGTCAGATCGATTCTTATCTTGCTGAGGTAGAAACGGAGGGGAGAAGTCACTTCTTCACTCACGTTGATTCCTACGAATCACCAGCTGTCCGGCGGCTCCTCGAAGATCTTCAAATTGCAGCCGGAGACGTCGTTAAGTGGAAGGCCCCGGCGATCTGTATTAGTCTTCCAGGACAGGGAACGAAATGGAATCCGAAAGAGGTTGATGACGCTGTCTTGTGCGAAGCCCAAAAGCAAGACAACCGCCGGAAACTCCAGGAGGCGGAGTTTCCTGAGAAGCATTTGTTCGTCTGCATTGATTCCCGCTTCTATGCTCCATGGTACGCCATCAACGAGGGACAACCATCGGGATTACCAATGCGCTTATCCAAGGAAATCGATATTGTCTGGGCCGTTGCGAGTACACGATCCTCAGGTGTCTATGCAGTCTGGCGTGCCGAAAGAGATCGGCCTTGGAATGTGCTGGAGCCGCTTAAGGTCACATAAGTCAGTTGATGACAGGAATTACCGGTACGCAACCCATTGTTCCTCGAGGAGAGGCTTGAAATAGGACCTATGTCACGTTTACCGGTCAAGAGAAAGCCGTGTTCTCCCATCTTCGGTTAGGGATTGGTGTTGGTTCTGATTGCCTGCACTACAGAGACTATTGTCCTACACTACGGAGACTATTGTCCTACACTACAGTGCCATATGTATAGTAGAAACGGTGCTACTTGGTGCCTATTGTGATGTCGGCAGCGGTTATCTTGGTTGGTGCCGAGTGTCACAATGTGGGTGATGTTACTTGTATGGTGATGAGCGAAACGCTCTACTACTGGGTACACATTAGGGGGGAAGAACCGTGGCGCAAGAGGAACAGCCGCCAGAGCAACGACAGCACAGCGTGGGACGGACTCCCTCGCAGAAAGGATCAAGGTACCTGTTCGTCTGTCTCCTTGCATTGGATGTGGCTTTCATAGCTGCCGCAGCTACTCTCAGTTTCGTCTTCTCAGATCCCAGTGACATCCAAGCCCAGTGCATCCAGAATTTATGGAATGTCGTCTGGATGTTCTCTTCCTTCGCAATCGGCTGGCTAGTCGGTAGAGCAGCGAAGGCCTAATTAGGAACCATGGAGATTCCGCGACGCATACCGCATTAGCAATCCCTGGGGCGCAACCCACAATTCCTCAAGGAACAGCCTGAAATAAGGCCGATGTTCCTCGAATCCTCATACTATCTTAAGAGATAGGAAGAAGTGGGGTCATACCTTTATTCTTGAACGGTCTCTGGCAGCGAATTGGATGTTCGACCGAGGGACTTCCCGGGGACACAACCCATAATTCCTCTCTGCCTGTGCCGGCATGGCAGACGGGAAGGAGCAACCTGAAGTAGGTTTTGTGTCCATTGAGTTGCCCAAAGAGCGTGCGGGTTTTCGCCATCCAACTGTTAGTCGTACGGGACTCCTTTCCCTTGAATTCGAGCGGTTTGCCCCTCTACGATATATCGGTCGAAGTACGCTGTACGGTATTCGTGGGGCAGAGGCTTCGAGAGCCCACTAGTCTTAAGGACTTCCTCGAATGAAACCCCGCTGTCTGAGAGCCCAAGCATTGCCAGTACCCGAATCGCAACCTTGTCACTCGTACAGAACAGCAAGCCGTCAGATTGATCTGCGTAGAGGATGGCAATGGCTTCTACCTCTCCGTCGTGGAGAGCCATGTTGAGTTCCTCGTCGAACACGGCACGAACGCGCTCAATGGCAGACACAGAGGCGGAGAGCTCGGGAATGGCTCCTTGCTCGATTAGCGTGGTAATGTTGATCGGCGCGGGGACAAGTCCCGCCTCTTTGCTGAAAAACAGAGATTCGTCGTGCGCGATTATCGATGTCACGGCCACATCAACTTCTCGCAGCAAGGCGTTCCATACATCAATCTCATGCGCCGTGATGATAACGCTGGCATCAAGCAACAGTTGTTTCGATCTGATACGCATCGGTACCTTCAAACTCAAACCCGTACTCAAGCAAGGTGGCAGACAGATCGATTAGACTGGTCTCCAGCAGTTGCGCAAGGCGAGCGTGTGACAGCTTCTTACGCTGGTAAGCGAGAAAGGCTAGCCTGACGTATCGCTCAGGTAACGGAGCTGGCTGCCGCCAGTTAGCGGGCATCGTGCTTCGATCTGTCGAGCGAAAGCTCGGGTCGTTCAAGATGCTTCTCACTTGATTGGCAGTGAGTCTCCGGCAGTTAGCCAGTCGCCAAAGCAGTGCCTCGGTGGACACGTCGAAGTCCCGGGCAAGCTCAACGAGGTCGCCATAGGAGATCTTTCCATTCTTGACGCGAGTATCGATCTCGACCTCCAGCACGTCGGCTGGGAGGAGCAAGTTGGCAGCGAACTGATTTGCCAGACGCTCCACCTTTTCAGCTAGAGCTTGGTTGTCGCCCACAGATTCCTTCGACATGGTTGTCCTCGTTACCAGGTGGAACAGCTCATGCGCGAAGCTGAAGTTGCGTCTCCAAGGTGCTTGTTCTCGATGCATCAGGATCCCATATCCAAAATCCCCTACCGCTGATGCAGCAGATCCGGCTCCCGCAAGATCCTCATACCAGATCTTCACTGAGTAATCTCCCTCAAGTATTGCAGTCAACGCTGCAGCTGGCCGCCCACCAAGATCCAGTGCGTTCGCAACGTTCCTTGCGGTTAGCATGGCATCACCATATGAGGCCGTCTCCGGGTTCAGTTCAACGACTGGAAGGTCACGTTTGGGTGTGATCCCAAGAAGGGACTCAAGCCCATGGTATTGCCTGCAGTGCTTGAGGAATGGAGCCTCTATCGCAGTGGCGCCTTCCTCTGGATAGTCTCTCCAGAGCACACTTGCTGGAGCAGGCTCGTCTCCTGCTATGAGATAACGAACCTCCGTATGAAGAGCATCCGCAATCTTGACTAACTCCCAGGCCTTGACATCTCTCCCGCCGCGTTCGATCTCAGATACAATCTGGTAAGCTGAAAATCCCACCTGATTCGCCAAGGCTTGTTGTGTAATCCCAAGTTTCTTGCGCAGTGACCGAATACGGGTGCCAAGAATCTTCTCCAGTTTCTCCATGTTACACCCCCAGTTCTGTTTAGCTTTTGGGCGATTCCGAATTGCCGGGTAGGTAGCCTCGTTACCGCATGTTCATCAAGGTCTTGTAACACGGCACTAGTAGCCTCCGCCAGGATTGCAATATCGCCACTATCAGCATTCTCGTCTTGCTGCTTCCCATGCGTTTACTTGAGCGGTGTGGACTTAGTGTTGATGCAAGATTATCTTGAATTTCCGGCCTCCTTGGCCTACACTATAGCGAATATCGTGCCAGTATTCAAGATTTTCTGTTGCGGGGGATCATGACGCGCGTGTGGAGTTGCCTGTGCCCTGGAAGGCGACCACGGATCGTAAAGGCTTCTTGGCCTCCCGGGTGCGGATCCCTTCTCGGTGTATCGTTCGCAAGCAATCTCTACGGGGGCATACTCGTCCAGCAATGCCGCTGCCGCATCGCCGGTGTCCTGGATTGCCTTGGGAAAGGGTGGCGTGAAGCATAGATCTGTTTCGGGATCTCGCCGGTTGTGCCGTGTCTCGATATGGTTGACACCTTGAGGGCAAGCTCAGCAAGTGGTAAAGTAAGAAAAGTAAGATCTTGAGATCAGGGAGTGATGCCATGGGTATAGCCATCGATAAAACGCGACTATCAAGCAAGGGACAGGTTGTAATCCCAAAAAGAATCCGCGATGAGATGCAGATAGAACCCGGAGACGATCTCGTTGTGATGCGCAAGGGGAACCAGATCATCATTTGCCCATTGACCTTGGAAACCCTAATTCTGGAAGCACGCGAAGCGTACGAACAGGGGCGGACTAAGACAACAGAAGAAATATTCCAGGATCTGTGAGCGATCAGGGGGAGCGAGTGGGGTCAGATACTGTATTGAATGTCAAGTCACCGCGTCGGTAGGAGAGCGGAATTCTTCACCGCTCTTGTAGATGGCATGTGCAATCAGTAAGAGCTTTCTCGCTGCAGCGATTCGAGCCACCTTGTCCGGTTTCCCCTGCTTCTTCAGCCGTGGGTAGAGATGCTTTACGAAAATCCGGTGTCGGGTCTTGTCTTTTGATGTCCACCTTGGGATTCTCGGCAATCTGGGAGCTTCAGCAAAAGGGCACGTGTCAGTTTGACGAGGAGATGAGAGAGACGATTTGCGGACGCAACTCGCCGATTACGGTTTCGAATGAGGGCAGCCCGGAAACCAGAGGACCGAGCCACTGAACCCACGTCTTCTCGACCTGAACGAGCATCGTCTCCTGAAAGAAATCCTCAGGTCCTTCAAAGTCGACGTTCCGCACGGCGCACTTCTCGCGGAGGAATGACACGAAATCGGATAGGTCCATCTGGTCTCTGTATGTCCGCATCACACGCCAGAGGTCGTAGTAGTCACGGGCGCGTGACCGACTCCATCCTCGCTCGTGAAGCTTTTCGATGTGTTGTAGAATTGCACGCAGCTTCTCCGCAACGATCTCCTCCAGTGCATACACCTGAACTTGGACTTCGACTGGCTCTCCATATTCGTGGATTACCTTCCTATTCTGTACGGGTTTGAGCACTTTCTCGTCCATCGTGACTTCGATCATGACGCGCGTGTGGAGTTGTCTGTGCCATGGAAAGCGAGCGCGGATCGTAAAGGCTTCTTGGCCTCCCGGGTGCGGATCCTTCTCGGTGTATCGTTCGCAAGCAATCTCTACGGGGGCATACTCGTCCAGCAATGCCGCTGTCGCATTGCTGGTGTCGTGGATTGCCTTTTCCATCGCATCGCCAGAGGGGACGCCTTCCATGCCGGAGAAGTCGAGATCTTCCGAGAACCGATAGTCGCCGAAGTAGCACTTCTTAAGCGCGGTTCCGCCCTTAAAGGCTAGTGTGTCACGGAGCGATTCCACTTGCTCGATGCCGGCGAGAACCCACGAGAGGAGATAATCCCGTTCAAGGACTTCCCATGGGATGCCGAGTCGATTCCGCGCCTCTTGAAGACGCGTGCGCAGAGGCTTCACCGCTTAACCTTCCCGGGAAGGTTTTCCTGGATCATCCAACGACGGTTGCAGGGACCCTTGCGTGGGCCGGTCGGATCGAGCTTCCGATATCCCTTGATCGGAAGCCGTGCAAGAGCTTTAAGGCGACCCGAATCAATGCCCTGCTTTTCAAGCACCCAGCCCAGGCGTTTGGAAGTCGCCGCATCCAGCTTCTGGGCGTAGTTGATAATCCGTTCGAGGTTCAGATGGCTTCCCCTCGCTTCGAATGCGTGGAGAACTTCGCCAAAGTCGCCGCAGTACTGCGGCCTGGACAATCCGTCGAGCAACGTGCGCTCAGGATCGGTGATCGTTACACGAGCTTCCCCGATCCAGACCTTCTCCATGCCGAAGAAGCGCTCCGGCTTAATCTGAACGAACTGATAGATCGTATCCCCTATCGGATAGCCGCCGTCTTGCCCTTTGGCACCCCGCACTCGGGGAACGGAAACCTCCGTGGTCGTAAGGACAAAGACCCTCCTTGGGATTTGTTCCGTCAGACCATGGTAATGCAGGGCGGACCAGTGGCTGATGGCAGCCGGATTGACTAGGGCCATGGCGATTTCGAACTCGTGTGTTGCCGTGACGCCGGGAACCGAGGACGAAAGAGCATAGAGCCCCTTGCGTAGAGAGACGATCCATCCGTTTCGGCGGAGGTGGTAGAGCGCCTCCAACAAGTACGAGGCTCTGAGGCCAACGCGAGGACTGAGTTCACGAGCACGTTCCGTCGAGAAGATTCTGTCTCCCTCGGAGGCCAAGACCCGGACGAGTTCAATCCCGATGTGGGACTTCTTTGGCTTTTGATCGGTATTCATTGGACGCCCTCCAATATGCGCCAAGGAGTGTCATCACTGTTTGTCGTCGATATTTTATGGCATACATTGGAGACTGTCAAATGATTGCGCTATGTGAACTATTCGAGCTTAGAGAGCGGGTCGCGGTAATAGTGCGCTCACGGTCTTCATTCTTGGTGTTTCTCAATCTCAGCGGTACAGTTCGCAATGATGCTGATGGTGAAATGGTCCAGCCCCACGAAGTTAGCCACCTCTTTGAGCCTGTACTTGTGAATGCGAACGGCCTGGTGAATCCGCTCATTGGAAAGGAGTCCTGAACGGTTTAGCTCAATTGCTTAAACAGCCCGCTCATCAGAACTCTCACTCCTCGCCTTGGGAGAATCCGCCGACGTGTTCCGGAATCGTGTCGAAAAGGAGCGTCTCTCCGGTGACGATCGCTCGCTCGCCAAAGCGGTCACGGATACGATCGAGTGCACTGTTCAACCGCTCGCGCCGCCGATCCTCATCCAACAGATATCCGGAACGTCCCCGTCTTTCAGCGAGGTTGCTAACGGAGACCCCAACCTGGGAGACGCTCTCTGGATGAATCGGTATCTTGCGCTGGATGACGAGGCAGGCGTTGTAGAGCGTCTCTCCATCATCGGTGGAAAAGGGGAGGGTGATCTGCTTACCGTGGTGCGGCCCCATCGAGCCGAGGCGAAAGCCGAAGTAGACCGTGCGCCCGACGTAGCCAAGCTTGCGCAGCCTGCGGCCCACCTTATCGCACAGCCCACGCAGAACGAGAAGGGCAAGGTCGATCGATCGCAATTGCGGAGGGAGGGACTTGGAGTGCCCCACCGATTTTACCGGAGCTGCTGTGGTGTAGGGGATTACCGGCGTTGGATCGCGCCCTTGCCCAATCTCTTTTAGGAACAGGCCGTACACGCCGAATTCCTGCTTCAAATACCGCTCGGAGACACGCCCAAGATCGGCCAGCGTGTGGATCCCCACGCGATCAAGCCGCCCTTCGATCCTTCTGCCGATTCCGCAGACCTCCCCCACTGGAATCTTCGGCAAGAGAGATGGAATCTCCTCGTCGCGCAGTTGGCCAATCCCATCCGGTTTGTTGCGCTTGGCGATCAGTTTGGCGAACGCCTTGTTGGAGGCGATTCCCACCGTAGCGGTGATGTACTCGCCAAGTGCCTCGTGAAACTCATCCTTGATCGAGCGGGCCATGCCCACTGGCCCGCCGTAGCGGCGCGCCTCCTGCGTAATGTCCATGAACACCTCATCGATGCTGAACACCTCAAGTAGCGGTGTGTAGCGCTTGAGGATGGACAGGAAACGCTTCGTCGTCGCGATGTAGCGCTCCGCCCTTCCAGAAACGAGCTTCAGAGATGGGCAGAGCTTAAGCGCCTCCCAGTTGGGCATCGCCGATCTCACCCCGCAGCGCTTCGCCTCGCGGGATGCGGCAACGATGATGGAGCGCTCCTTGGGCCTGCCCGTGACGCCGATCGGTATTCCCCGTAGCGATGGCGTTGCCTGCTGCTCGACTGAGGCGAAGTAGGAGTCCATATCGAGGTGCATGATGATGCGTGCCATCTATCCCTCCACATCGATTGCTTCCAGGGTCCACAGGCTACGATTAGTATTGAGACGGAGCTGAAACTGGTTCTTCCCGGAGTTCACCGCATAGCAGAGGAAGAGCGTCTCACCTTCTCTCTCCGGGTAGACGAGGTTTGTCGATGTAATATCGAAGCGATGCCTACCCCAGCGGAAAGCGCGCAATATGGGATGTGACGCGCCACGCTTGTAGACGACATAGGCATCGATCGGTTCTGATACTGGTTGGTACATAATTGTTCACCGCGTTCAGTGTATCAACTGAACCACCAATCGTCAAGAGTTTATGATGGAGGATAAGCGATAAGTCGGATATGGACCGGCCAGACCCACTTCTTCTCGCCGAATGAGGCGAAGATCGGCGAGTCGTCCCACGCGGTGCAGACAGGCGTTGTGGCGAATGTCAAGAATCCCCGCAAGTTCCTTAGGCGTCGTCTCTTTGTGCTTAATGACCAATGCCAATGTCTCCCGCATTGGCGCAGCTAGCTGTCCAAGTACATCCCACCGATCATCGAGTAAACAGAGCATCGCCAGGTGTCGGCGTTCAAGCTTGTGCGAGAGGTCCTCGGCGATCTCCAGACTCGGGGATTGCACGACAAGGTAGCGATCGCCGTACTCACCCGTGGCGAGACGCGCGCAGGAGAGGGCGATCGTCTCATCGGCAAATGATCCGCTCAACACCTCTACCTCATCGAGTGAGACGATAAGCCGCCCCGGCTCCGGAATAGATTCGAGTGCTGCAAGGAGCTCTTCCCGGGCGCTTTTTCCTTCTAGGCGCGTGCCCAAGCGCACGCCGAATGGAGCAATTGGAAACGTTAGTTCATTCATTGTGTTCATTGAACTACAGGAACGCCTCGTTGTCAACCGCGGGGGTATCGATCCCAAAGACACGCCGGGGAAGGCGCACCCCAATCTGCACACCGGGAAAATACGGTGCGTCGTACACATCCCCCCGCTCCGCATCCATATACAGGAGAGCCTCCCCGCTGCGTATGACAAGGAGCCCGTCCCACCTGCGCACGAGCTTGGCAATTTGCCGCAGCTCGCCGCCGCGTCCAGGATCGGAAAATCGACTCATCCCATCGTAGACGATTCTGTTGAGAGCGCTCAGATCGCTGAGATCGACAAATCCTTCGCGTGTGGATAGGCTCTTGCGAAGGCCTATTCCGGCGTCCGCTACGGCAAGGAAGATGGAATCCGCGTAATCCTGCATCGCAGCCAGGCCATGCGGATCAGCGACGTCTCCGGTAGCGTTGCTGTGTTGGGGAATGTTCTGAAACAGCTCGAACATCACTTTTACCAACGCACTGCGCGACTCAACGGTGAGCGGATAGCGACTTGTGAGGCGTTTATCGAAGGCATTCACCAAGCGGGAAACCTCTTCTTCCCCTATAATGTGAGTCATCGGTTGCAGAGCATCGGATTTGCTCGAAGCCTCACTACGCCATGGGACCTTGGGATCGTTAAGCTCAGCGAAGAAGCCCATCGCGTGCATCCAACCTTGCACATCTTTCCTCACCGGCCACCTGACATGAAGTGGCCTTCCAAGGTTCTCCCGGTGACGAAGCGAAAGAACGAGGAGGAGGAGGGCATAGGGATCGATGAAGTCTACTCGCGTAAGATCCAGATCCACTGAGCACTTGGATGTTATCACCTCGATTACCTGATCGATCGTCTGCACGGTTAACTTCGTCACTCACCCTCCTCCCTAAGGATCGTCCAGCAGCAATGATACCTCGCGAAGAGAAGAGCTTCCTATAGGTTCTTAAGGTCCGCCGTTACTTGAAAGGAGACAGGCCTCTCCTCTCGCCCGCTCGTTTTACTCAGCTCAAGGCCTGCCTGTACGTGCCCGCAAGCAGGGCCAAGATCGCGAAGAAACGCCGTCTCTCTTCTCGCATCCTAACGCTTTCCTTGGCGTTCTTTGCGTCTTTGCGTGAGAACGCTTCATTACCCAATAAACCTCCACCAGTCGATGCTACACGCTGGCTTCCAAGCTAGTGATCGACTAAGGTTATCACCATGAACAAGAAGGCTGATGACTTGTCCTGGCTTGACGAGCTAAACCCGCAACAGCGCGCCGCCGTCACGCACGGCGATGGTCCGATACTGGTCGTCGCCGGCGCGGGAACGGGAAAGACGAAGACGTTAGCCTACAGGGTTGCCTACCTCATCGCGCGCGGGGTCAATCCGGGGAAGATCCTCCTCCTTACCTTCACCCGGAGGGCAGCACAGGAGATGCTGCACCGCGCATCGCGGATTGCGGAACGTGGTACTCCCGTGACAGGGCGCGTCTGGGGTGGGACGTTTCACGCTACCGCGAACAGGCTCTTGCGCATCTACGCAAGCGCAGCCGGGATAAGTAAGGACTTCACCATCCTCGACCAGGGCGACGCGGAGGGTCTGATCGGGATGATCCGCCACGAGATGGGTCTGCACAGCCAGGAGATGCGGTTCCCGCGCAAGCGGACATGCCTTGCCATCTACTCGCGCACGGTCAACGGATCGCTTCCGCTTCATGACGTGCTGGAGAAGTACTTCCCGTGGTGCGATATGTGGGAGAAGGAGATGCGCAGCATATTCAGCCAGTATGTGACCCGCAAGCAGGAGAGGAACGTGCTCGACTATGACGACCTCCTCCTGTACTGGGCCGAGATTCTCTCTAGCGAACGTTTGGCCTCCGAGCTCTCGTCCCGGTTTGACCACATCCTTGTTGATGAGTACCAGGACACAAACCCGATCCAGGCACGCATTCTTCGTGGGATGCGCCACGGAAACGATAACATCATGGTGGTCGGGGATGACGCCCAGAGCATCTACGCCTTCCGCGGGGCAACGGTGAGGAACATCCTCGACTTCTCCTCACAGTTTGATGGTGCAACCATCATCAAGCTCGAACAGAACTACCGTTCTGTCTCTCCGATCCTGGAAACGACGAACCTCGTCATCGCCGCAGCCAGGCAGCGTCACACCAAGAACCTTTGGTCGCAGCGCGAAGGTGGCGAGCGACCGAAGCTCGTCACGTGCAAGGATGAAACGCAGCAGGATGAATACGTGATCGATCGCGTTCTAAGTCACTATGAGCAGGGGATACCGCTGCGCAAGCAAGCCGTCCTCTTTCGCGTCGGCCACCTCTCGGATTCCTTGGAGATAGAGCTGACGCGCAGGAACATCCCCTACCACAAGTACGGCGGACTGCGCTTTCTCGAAGCATCACACGTGAAGGACCTCGTCTCCTTCCTACGCATTGTGGAGAACCCACGCGACGAGATGGCCTGGTTTCGAGCGCTGCAACTGATCGATGGAATCGGTCCTGGAACCGCGGCGCGTGCGGTGAAGCACGTCGCCAAAGAGGGAAACGATCCCAGGGCGATACGGACGTTTCACGTCAGGCCAGCGGCGAGAGAAACGCTGGCTGCCCTCGCCGATGTGATAGATGACATCTGCGAGGCTGACTCCCTCAATCCGGCAATGCAAATCGAGCGGATCAGAAAGTTCTACGATTCGCTGCTAAGCAAACTGTACGAGAATCCGGCGGCGCGCACGCGCGATCTGATCAGCCTGGAGCAGATCGCCGCCGGCTACAAATCGAGGCGCGACTTCCTCGCCGACCTGCAACTCGACCCGCCGACATCGACAAGCGATCTTGCCGGCTCTTCGCATAGGGATGAGGATTGGCTCGTACTCTCGACGATTCATTCCGCCAAGGGCTGTGAGTGGGATGTGGTCTACCTCATCCATGCCGCCGATGGGTTTCTTCCATCGGACATGTCCACCGGCTCGGAGGATGAGATCGAAGAGGAACTGCGGTTGACCTATGTTGCCCTCACGCGTGCACGCGACTTCCTGTACATCACCTGGCCATTGCGTTATTACTTCAAGTGGTACGCGCTCACCGACGGGCATACTTACGCCCAGCGTTGCCGCTTCTTTACCGACGATGTGATGGCGGGCATTGATGAGCTTCATCTGGAGTATGAATCACCGGATGACATGCCGATGGGAATAGATGCCAAGGCGGATATCGCCCGCAACATCAGAGGCATGTGGGAAGAATAACGGTTCGCAGCAAATCGAGGGGTATTGGAAGGCAGATTGCTCACTGGCAGCGCAGGATTAATAGGCAAGAAAGAAATGGCAGTGCGTCATTTACAACCAGGCCTTCGTTAACGACTCCAAACAGCAAGGGATACTTGATGATTGAGGACTACTTCCTACAGGAAGCGACTCCTGCCTTAGTGTTTGTGTAGATACATTGCCGAACTGTGGTCAATAGCTCGTACTTATTAACGCACAGCAACCACCACTTGCTATACTCAGCAGTTGACCTTTCCATGCTTTGTGAGTATTATTCAAGCTATGAATGATAATCATTCAAGGAAAGACTGGATCTACAAGCATCGATGGTTGGAGGAATGCCTTGCCGGGATGGTGACGAGGCATCCTGTGGTGGTGGTAACCGGTCCTCGCCAGGTAGGTAAATCTACTCTATTGCAGCACGCTGAACCGGTGTGTAAATGGCGTTACCAAACCCTCGACGAGATGGACGTGCAAGAGCAGGCACAGCGCGATCCGATGGCACTGTGGGCGGGTGTCAATCAAGTGGTCATCGACGAGGCACAGCGTGTTCCATCGCTCCTCCTCGCTGTTAAGCGAGCAGTCGACCAAGACCGCAAGCGCAGATTCGTGCTCTCTGGTTCGGCGAACCTACTCTTGATGCAACAGGTGAGCGAGTCGCTCGCTGGACGCGCAGTATATCTCAGCCTGCGTACGCTCACGCTTGGGGAGTGGGCAGAGCAGAAGGCCCCGAGCATTCTCTCTTCGTTACTTGCCGGGGAGATCCCATATGAGGGGAGCACTCCAAGCGTCATTGACCCGCTTTCTGCGGCATGGCGTGGATTCATGCCAACCCTATTCTGGTTAAGCGATGGAGAAGAGGGTGTCGTTGACTGGTGGCACGGATACGTAAGCACATACCTTGAACGCGATCTCCGTTCTCTTTCGCAGATCTCATCGCTAACTGACTTCAGGCGCGTGATGGCGCTTGCTGCTTTGAGGACTGGACAATTGGTTAACCAGACCGAGATTGCACGCGATAGCGGCGTTTCCCAGCCGACCGTTCATCGCTACCTCAATCTCCTTGAGATCTCCATGCTCCTCGACCGTGTACCCGCGTTTACTTCAAGCAAGACAACCCGGCTTCTCAAGTCTCCCAAGCTCTACTGGGCAGATCCCGGCTTAGCCGCGTTTCTAATGGGGCATTACACGCGCGTTGGGATCAAGGACGAGCGAGAGGCTGGTGCCTTGTTCGAGAACCTCATCCTCCTGCACTTGCGTTCCCTCAGTGATCTTCTAACTCCACCAGGGCGCATCCACTACTGGCGCACGGTATCCGGAACCGAAGTCGACTTCGTTCTGGAACAGGGACGAAGACTCGTGGCGATCGAGGTCAAGCTTACTGCTACTCCACACTACCGTGATATCGTAGGCTTGAACAAATTCATGAAGGAGTACAACAGGTGTAAGGCAGGAGTGCTCATCTACGCCGGTAATGAAACTGTTCAGCTTGGGGAGCAGATTGTAGCCCTGCCGTGGCAAGCGCTAACGCAAGATAGCGCAATGCTTCCCAGTGGATGAACTGTCCCGCTGCAAGCAGACATGCCATCAATTCGCGTTCCACTTATACGCTCGTGTGGTGACAAATCATATTAAGCCGTAAGTGGTGTGAGCAAGCCTTACTGAGACCAATATACAGGAAGTGACCATGCACAACGCTTTACGGGAGCATTATGAAAATCTGCGAGCCAACTCATAAGCAATAGCCTGCATTTTCTACACTGCTTCCACAAACGACCGCTTTCCTACTTGGATAAGCATCGGTGGATCGAAGGTCAGTTCAAGCTCGGGTGAAGCGATCCGTTCATCGTTGATCTTCACTCCTCCTTGCATGATGAGCCGTTTGGCCTCGCCACGGCTCTTCACTAATCCCGACGCTTGCAGTAGGGAGATCACCCAGATCACGTTTCCGTCCTTGATCAGTTCGCGGTGGATCTTCACCTGCGGAACGTCGCTCGGGCGTTCGTGCTTGATGTGGATGCGATCGAACTCTTCCTGTGCTACGATTGCGGCGTCTTTGTTGTGGTAGTGTGTCACGATCTCCAGTGCCAATCGTCGTTTGGCATCGCGCGGAGAGCTCTCGATCAACGGTTGCACTTCATCAATGGCGACATGAGTCAAGTTGTAGAAATACGAGTACAGCAGGTCATCCGGTATAGAGAGGATTTTTCCGTACATCTCAGTTGGCGCCTCACCGATTCCCACGTAGTTTCCCACCGTTTGGCTCATGCTGCGTACCCCGTCGGTGCCGATGAGGAGTGGAACAGTGAGGATCACCTGTGGCTCCTGCCCGTATTCGCGCTGGATATCGCGCCCGACAAGCAGGTTGAACAACTGATCGGACCCTCCGAGCTCGACGTCGGCGTGGATTGCCACGGAGTCGTACGCCTGTGCCAGCGGGTAGAGGAGCTCCAGGATGCTGATCGGGAGGTTTCCGGCAAAGCGCTTGGCAAAGTCGTCGCGCTCGAGAATGCGGGCGACGGTGTACTTGGCGGTGAGAGAGATGACATCGGCGAAGGTGAGCTTCCCCAGCCACTCGGAGTTGTAGCGAATCTCGGTATGCTCCGGGTCGAGGATCTTGAATGCTTGCTCGACGTAAGTGGACATGTTGCGCTCGATGTCCTCTTGCGTCATCAGCGCACGCGTGGATGACCTACCGGATGGATCGCCGATGCGTCGCGTAAAGTCGCCTACTACGAGAACTCCTGTATGGCCAAGGTCCTGGAACTGACGCATCTTCTTTAAAGGGATAGAGTGTCCGAGCGTGAGATGCGGAGCGGAGGGATCGATCCCCAGTTTTATCCGCAGGGGTTTGCCTGTCGCTTTCGACTTCTCGAGCTTTGCCACCAGATCCGGCTCTGGAATGAGTTGGTCTACACTGGGACGTTCTTTCAGCCCGCTCAACAATTGCTCGAATTTATCGCTCATCATTTCTCCGTCCGCACCACGGACACGATGCGATCATCATCCTCAAGATCGATCAGCTTCACTCCGCGTGCATAGCGTCCGTAGGTGTTGATGTCCCCGGCCAGGATGCGGATTACCTTCTGATCAGTGTTGATGATGATCTCGTCGTGATCGGAGACGACGCCGATTGACACCAACGAGCCAGAATCGCGATCGATCTTGATCCCCAACACTCCCTTTCCTCCCCGCCCTTGCAGCGGGAAGTCAACGAGCGACACGCGCTTTCCGTAGCCGCGCTCGGTGACCATAAGCAGCCTCTTCTCCATGGTGATGTCTCGATCAATCGCCGCCAGGCCGATTACCCGGTCTCCCTCTTCGAGGCGAATTCCAATCACGCCTCTTGATGGCCGCTTCGTTAGGCGGACGTCCGATTCGCGGAAGCGGATCGCCTTGCCATGCAGTGTGGCCAACAGCAGTTCTCCATCGCCGTATGTGAGGTGGACGTCGACCAGATGGTCATCGTCATCGGCGTTGATGGCGATGATCCCACTGGCGTGTACGTTCCGGTAGTCCTTCAGGCGATTGCGGTTCACGATGCCGTTGTCGGTTGCCATCAGGCAGAAGCGATCGTCTGTGTCAGCAAAATCAGAGACACAAACTATCGTCTTCACGACTTCGTCTTGCTCCATAGGGATGACTGTACGTAGATTCTTCCCGGCCGCGTCACGCTTCAGCGATGGGAGGCGGTGTCCCTGCGTACGGTAGACGTGCCGCTGGTCGGAGAACATGAGCAGCTCGTCGCGTGCGTTCACCAGGCTGGTGATGCATATGTAGTCGTCTTCCTTCGTCCGTTGGCCGATTACGCCCTTGCCACCGCGTCCCTGGCTGTGAAATTCGATTGCTCGCGCAGCGTTTACGTACCCCCGCTGCGTAATCGACACCATCAAGTCGTAGTCTGGGATAAGGCTATTGAAATCTACATTACCGTCCTCATCCGTGATCAGGGTACGCCGTTCGCTCAAGTACTTCTCGCTGATCTCACGCAGTTCCTTCTTGATCGTCTCGTCGAGGAGCAGCTCACTTCCGAGTATCTGCTCATACTCTGCGATTGCGAGCACCTTCTCCTCGTACTCGCTATCGATCTTATTCCCCTCGAGAGTCGTCAGTTGCGCCAGGCGCATCTTCAGAATGGCGTCAGTCTGCTCATCACTCAAGGCAAGCTCACTCTTCAGTTGCTCGGCAGCGGCGGGCGCATCCTTTGCCCCACGGATGATCTTGACCACGCGGTCGATATTCGCCAGGGCGATCCGGTAGCCTTCCAGTATGTGCGCCCGCTTGCGCGCCACCTCGAGTCGATGCGCAGTACGCCGGCGGACAATCTCGCGACGAAAATCGATGAACGAATTCAGGATCTCTTTCAGGGACAGCGTGCGTGGGTTTCCGTCGATAATTACCAGAAAGATAGCAGCAAATGTTTTCTCCAGCGGGGTGAATTTGAAGAGCTGGTTCAGCACCACATTCGGGTTAGCTGAGCGCTTAAGGTCGACTACAATGCGCATTCCCTCACGATCGGACTCATCGCGCAGGTCGGAGATGCCGTCGATCTGTCCACCATGCACCTTGCCGGCGATCGATTCCACAATAGTGGACTTCTTTATCTGATAGGGTATCTCACTGATGATGATACGGTCATCCTGGATCTCCGCCTTGCCGCGCAAAGTAACCTTTCCGTGCCCGGTGCGGTACATCTCTTCGATTCCACTGCGTCCCATGATAATTCCCCCGGTGGGGAAATCCGGGCCCTGAATGTGCTGCATCAAATCCTTCACCGATGCCAGAGGGTTATCCATGAGGAGAAGAACCCCGTCGATCAGCTCCCCCAGGTTGTGCGGTGGGATCTGCGTTGTCATTCCCACCGAGATTCCCCACGCGCCGTTCATCAATAGGTTGGGGACCTTAGCAGGCAGAACGATCGGCTCTTGCAGGGAGTCATCAAAGTTCGGCATCCAATCTACCGTATCCTCGCCAAGCTCCTGCAGAAATTCGGCGGCGATGGGAGAGAGGCGTGCTTCAGTGTAGCGCATCGCCGCTGCCGGATCGCCATCGATCGAGCCAAAGTTTCCCTGACCGTCGATAAGCGGATAGCGGTATGAAAACGGCTGTGCCATGTTGACCATGGTATCGTAAATTGCTGTATCGCCGTGTGGGTGGAACTTACCCATTACCTCACCAACGATGCGCGCCGCCTTCTTATGTGGCTTGTTGCTTGTGAGGCCCAGTTCGCGTACCCCGTACAGAATGCGTCGCTGCACCGGTTTCAAGCCGTCACGCACATCAGGGATAGCCCGTCCACGAATTACGCTCATCGCGTAATTGATGTAGGACTGCTCCATTTCGTCTTCGATGAAGGTGTGTTCAATCCGTTCCATACTCATCCGCCCCTTACCGTAATCTCCAAGGCAATGTTACCCAAAGATTAGATAGGATGCAAGTTTCCGCGTATGTTACACAATCGTGAACGGATCGACTGCATCGCGCAGAGCGTCACCTAAGAAGTTGAAGGCAAGTACAGCGACAACGATGAAGGCGCCCGGGATCAGAAGCCACGGATGCTCCTCGATTCCCGAAATATTGGTCGCCGCGTTCAGAAGTTGTCCCCAACTCGTCATTGGCTCGTGAATACCATAACCGAGGAAGGAGAGGGCAGCCTCGGTGAGCATCATTCCTGGAATCGTCAGTGTTGCTGCAACGACGAGGTAACTCGTGATATTGGGTGTGATATGCCGTAGAATGATCCGCAGGTCACTCGACCCGGCCGCCTTTGCGGCGGCAACGAAGTCCATCTGGCGGATAGCGAGTACCTGCCCACGAATGACCCGTGCCATACCAGCCCAGCTGACTATTGCCAAAGCCGCTATGATCCCCAGAAAGACAATGGTAGCAGGGAACCCAAATCCCGATAGAGCCGCCCCCATCACCAAGAGGATTGGGAGCCCCGGTATCGCCATGAAGACCTCCCCAAACCGTTGGAGAAACATGTCGACTCCCCCTCCATAGTACCCGGAGATCCCTCCCAGGACGATGGCAATTGGGAAGATAATCAATATGACAAGCGGACCGACCGCAAGGGAGATCCTCCCACCAATCATCGTGCGGGTGAACAGATCGCGCCCATATCCATCCGCTCCAAGCAGGAAGATCATTGCGTCGTCTCCGTTCGCTGAACGAGCTCCGAAGAGGTGAATATTGGTTTTGAAAAGCCCCAACATTTGATACTCGGCCCCACGAACAAAGAGGCGGATGTAGTACTTGGTACTTGTGTCCGCGACGAAGGTTGGTTGATACGTCACGCGGTCAAACTGTCGCGTGGTCTTGTAGACAAACGGCCTCAAGGAAAACCCGTCGTCACTGCGGAAGTGGAGCGTAGATGGGGGAGAGAAAGAATAGGAATTGTACTGATCCTTATAATCATATGGTGCAATAAACTCCGCAAAGACCGCACTTACCACGAGAATAATAATAATTACCATACCAATGTTTCCCAAGCGGTGCTTGCGGAAGGCACGCCAAATCATCTGTCCCTGAGAGAGGCTTACATATTCGCGCTTTCCAATCTCTTTGTCTTCGTCCTTCTTCCTACCAAACCACGTCATAATCTATTTCTCTCCTTGTTCAATGAAACTTAGCCATAACGGATCCGTGGGTCAACCCAGGCCAACAATATGTCCGCCAGCAGGTTCCCGATCAATAGGAATAAACTGAAAAAGAGGAGGCCACCCATAATTACATATTGATCTTGCATCTGCAAGGCGCTCCAGAATGCCCGTTCAACTGTTGGCAGGTTGAGCACAATCGCTGTCACTAGAGAACCGGAGACCAAGCCAGGCAGGCTCATCCCAAGCATGCTCACAAGTGGATTAATCGCGTTCCGCACCGCGTGTTTGTAGATAACAGCGTGCTCTGGGAGTCCTTTTGCTCGCGCGGTCTGGACATACTGAAGTGACAGTGTATCGAGCAGGCTCCCGCGCATGTAGCGTAGCAATCCGGCCATACCAGACGTGCCAATCACCAACCACGCTGGCCAGATGTGCCACAAGAGGTTCCCGAGCTTCGCCAACGACCAGGAAGCGCCAATAAAGCGATTATCAAACAGCCCTCCCACGCCCAAACCGTAATTACCGACCTTAAAGATCGCGACAAGAACCCACAGCACAACCAGCGCAAAGAAGAAATTGGGAATGGAGAGCCCTAGGAAACCAAAGAAAGTAAGAGTGTGGTCGCTCGGCTTGTACTGGTGGGTAGCGGAGTAGATCCCTAGTGGGATAGCGATAAGCCATGTCAATAGCATCGTAGTCGATGCTATGATGAGCGTCCACATCAACCGATCGCCCATGAACAGGGTCCAGTAGACCGGCCGCATCGTCTCAAATGATGTACCGAAGTCACCCTTGGTGATGATCTGTTTGAACCATAGCCAGTACTGAACGATGAATGGCTTATCAAGCCCGTACCTGGCCTTCATCTGATTCAACGTCTCCTGCGTAATTTGTGGATTCATGCTCGCCCGGGTCAAGTAATCCCCAGGCATAATCTGAATGAGAGCAAACGATATTAACGAGACAAGAATCAGCAGCGGAAGCATGTAGAGAGTCCGTCGAATAATGTAGGTAATCACACAATCGCCTCAGTAAAAAAGGCGGAGTGCAGGTTGTCCCACACCCCGCCTGGAAGTTCAAGCCCTACTTAAAGAAGCAGAGATCCATTGTCAGGCCGTTATTGCCACTCGGTGTTGCAACGGGGCTCGATATGTTCGCGTTCCCTACCTTGTTGGAAAAGGCATAGGTAAACGCAGGATTGACAGTGTACACAAGACCAAGATCATCATTGGCCAGGGTAATCTGGTACTCCTTGTAGATCTCAAACGCCTCGTCGTTGTCGAGCGTCCCTACGGCAGCATCGAGAAGGCCATCGATCTTCTTCTCCAACTCATTTGGCTCATCGGCCGCAGAGTAGTGCCAGAAGTGCAAGCCTCCGCCCGAGCTGTAGACATTAGCGCCGCTATTCGGCTCGTTTCCGCCAGTCAGTCCGAGCACGATCATCTCGCCGGTCGAGGCGAAGAGCTTGTTGACCAGCGTGTTGAAGTCGACAGGAACGAAGTTGAGCTTGAGCCCAATCTTGGAAGCACGGTCGGCGACGATGAGGGAGACCCCTTCACGCACAGTGTTTCCGGCGTTGGTGTTCAGTTCCATCTCAACGCGCGTCCCATCCTCGTAGTCGCGCCAGCCATCGCCGTCGCGATCGATAATCCCAATCCCATCCAGTAAAGCCGCTGCCTTATCGAGCGAGTACTCGAAAACGACAGCATCTGTCTCGGTAACTGGTCCACCGTAGTAGTCACGACCAGCGTAGAACGGGGACAGGTAACTGACTGGACTCCACTGTGGAACAGCAAGCCCGTTGTATAGCGTATCGATCATCGCCTGTTTGTCGACCAAGTTCGACATCGCCGCACGGAAGTCGCGCGTGCGGTAGAGGGCCCGCAGGTTCTCGTACGTCCCCTCGGCAAGGCCGATGTCCTGGTTGATCCCGATCCACGAAGTCCCGTAATTTGCCACATCCGGATCCACGAGGACGGTCATGTTCTTCACCGCTTCCTCGCGTTTGAGGATAGGAACATCAGTCGCGCGGATGCCGAGTGCGTCCAGCTCCCCATTGCGGAACTTGAGGAGCGACACATCCTGACTTGCTACTGTCAGCACCACATACTTGTCGAAGTAAGGAAGCTGCGTTCCTTGCGCATCGTAGTGGTAGTAATAAGGGTTCCGCACCAAGGTCACGTGTTGGTCAGGGGCATAGCTCTCCACCATAAACGGACCCATCCCAACGAGCTCCGCAGGATCGGTATCGAGTCCCCACGAGGAGTTGAACGTGCCGACCGGTACGTCCGGGTTCAACTTATGCACGTACTGGGCAAGCGCGTGCTTCGGCAAGATCGGTGCGCCGATCGAACTAAGGATCGGGCGGAATATCATCGACAGCGTGACCGTCACAGTGTAGTCATCGACCTTCGCTACCACCGGGTAGGTATCGTCCGGAAGGACCAGGATGTCGCGAGTATCGGTTTCAACATCCTCATTGTAGTAAAGGTCATTGAACGAGAAGACGACGTCATCTGCGGTGAACGGCTCGCCATCGGACCACTTGAGCCCTTCTCGCAGGTGAAAGGTGATCACGAGGTTGTCCTCAGAGATGTCCCAGCTCTTCGCGAGCTCCGGCTCAAGCGCACTGGTGACAGGGTTACTGTCGACAAGTCCCCTCAGCATCAAGAAGCAGTACTGTGTAGTACTCGTCTCGTGCGACGTAACATAGTTCCACTTCTTGGGGTCGCTGATTGCGGCGACGTACATTGTGCCACCCTGAACGCCGGGCTCCTGATTCTCGTAAGCGGTACCTTCTTCCCCGAGAGGGATGATCTTCGCGTCTGCTGGCTGCGCATCATAGCCTTGCGCCATAACGATGGCAGAGGCAGAGAAAACGACCAGCAAGGCCGCCATAACTAAAACTAGCTTTTTCATTTAATTACCTCCTTAATCAATCTCCAAGCTCGCTTTCTACGAACCGTAGCGAACAGCCAGCGCAACCTTATAAGCAGCACGATACTCGGCACTCTTTGTCCCCGCTATGGAGAGAAGCGTGGTCTCGAAGTCGAGCGTCGTTAGGTCCGAATTAATAAGAAGCGTAGCGAGGGCGGTACTGCCTGCCACGCGCATCCCAACGCTCTCCCCGTTGATCGCTAACTCTTCGAGTTCAGCTTGGGTCTTGGGGTTAAACGAGAGATAGAACCCGGACAGGATTTCACCGGCAGCGTACGCTAGTTCATCGCTATCGTTCGTCACTGCCTGCACCTCAAGATCCTCTGCTTTCAAGGATCCACGCATCATGAAGTAGTACGCCTTGGCGGCAGCAAGCTTCATCTCGTGCGTCTCGCCATTGATCGCAATGTCCTTGAGATAATCGGTCAGACTAAAGTCCTCAGCCTCACTCGTAACCGAGATGAGGTAGATCAGTGCCGGTTCGACAGCAGCGGCACGGATCATCGGATCGGCTGTCCCCTTCAGAATAACCATGATCTCTTCTTCTGTTTTCGCGCGATACTGGATGGCAAGGGCCTCGCTTGCGGCGGTGCGCAGACCGATCGTGCGTCCGTTCACTGCTAGAGCTTCCAGCTCCGCTTCCGTCATCGTATCAGCATAGGAACCTGCAAGAGCGATTCCAGCAGCAGCACTAATCTCAGGGATGAGTTCGTCTGAGACGATCGTCTCCAGACTCGCCACAGCCACTATCGAGAACAGAGCCACTACACAAGTAACAACTACCAGTGCCCGAAGGCCAGTAAGTTTCATTCTTGTACCTCCCTTATTGCATTTGCCACTATCGACCCAACATGCCCACTTTGCGCGCGCCATCACCTCCAACAACACGCAAGTCAATCTAGTGGAAAGCCTTGCGAAACCTGATTTAATCTCTACAATTCTACCACAGATAGCATGCTCTTGTCAATCATCTGTTGGTTATGCAAATCCCATCCATAAACATCGCCTAATTCTCAATTATTTACCGCAGGATAAGAGCGAGGAAAAAAGGGCTTCTTCAATCTTTTCTCTCGTTGTTGTGCACACCTCGGCGAGCGCTGTGTCGAGCGAAAGGTATCTATCCAACGGGGAGGTTGCGATCCAGATCTCGCGCAAGGCTTCTCCTCCGTATGTCTTAAGGAGGCAATGCACAAGGAGGCCAGCCTCTACCTCAACGGTTCTCTGAGAGGCCATCCCAAAGTCGATCGAGGATAGTGAGAACCACCGCTCCTCCCGACGCAAACGGCACCCTTCTTCCACAAGGAGATCCTCATCATAGGAAAGGGTCATGGCCACCCCGGCACGCAGAAGCCGCGAGTACGTATCCTTCTCCCAAGCATAAATCGGGAGAACCTCTCCCATTCGGTATGCAACGTCATTTCCAGGAAGCAGATGAAGCGTAGCGTTCTTCTCCGAAGATAGAGGTATGAGGGACTCTCCCGTGTCCCGTGTTTCCGCATCAGGATAGAAGAACAGGGTCATCCTCTCTGGAAGATCGCTAGCCGCAAGGTCAAGCATGCCAATCATTCCTTGATAGACGCGCTCGATCTTTGAGATCATTGGCCAGTCCTCTTGGGATATCAACGGCGAGACAAAGACTCGCAGGCCAGGAACTTCTATCACCGTCCATTCGTGGTAAAGAGTGAGGAGTGCCTGTAAATCATCCTTTGTCTCGCCTTCTTCAAGATACGAGATCAGTGCTTGGGCTCCAGTAAACCCTCCTACCACAAGAGAGCATCGCGTAGCAAGGGTGATCTCGTCTTGAGAGAGATCCTCAACGTGCCACTTGCTCACTATTGTCCACGCTGCATCGGGGAAGCCTCCTCCCAGTAGATAGTAAACCGATAGGAAGGCAAGATCAGGAGCATCTCGCCCTTCTTCGATTCCTACCGCGTACCAGTCCGCTCCAATCTCCTCGGGTAACGCCAGACCAATGCGATTGAGAAGTTTCACCGTCGATCCCTTGCCCCAGGCCTGTTTCACGGTCTGGATTCCTCCCTTTGTCTCGATGAGAAACTGGACGAATGAGGCCGCTTCTAACCCCAGAATATCCTCTGGCGATGTTTCTCCATGTACAGAAAGCCCAAATAGGCTCCGGAGGTCAGTGAATGCGATCGATGCGGAGGAGTACGGAGAATCGAACTGTTGATAGAGTGATTCCGGGAAGCGCCCCCTCTCCTCCGCGTGGATCAATTCGGGCAGAGAAAGAAAGAGTCGATCCGGCAGGGCTGCAACCACCGCATGAAAGTTTCGCGCGGGTTCTGTTGCGTATAGCTTTGTTCCCGCATGGAGGATCTGCGATCCGCACTGTCCCCAGCCAAAAGCAAGGAGTAACTCGACCAGGCGTCCGCGCGGGTTCTCTCCAATGAGAAGATCGAGTGGAGCTAGATAGGCTGTGCGTGCTTCGGGGCTCTTGCGTTTGCTAATTGAGATTTGCATCGCAGGCACATTGTCGTGAATAAAAACATCAATAGGAGCCGGAACGAGATCTGGATTGACATCGAGAAGATCTAGGAGTTCCCCGTAATCTCGCTCTAAGGCTTTGGCGAGCGCAGCGTGATCTTCCCTCCCTGGGCTATCCTTTTGGTATCGGAGAATAAAGTGCTCTTCCCTGTAGCATACGGTCCCTTCAAGCTCCGGTGTCGCGACCGGCTCTACAACAAAGATTAAGACGAGAATAGCAATCCCGATCGCAAGCCCCCCGATCGCAAGCCCCCCAAGCAAAGCGACAAGCGGCTTCTTCCGTATCCTATTCCACAAGGAGTCTTTGCTCATACCTGATTATTATACGCGTTCAGCGCGCGCGCGCATGCGTTGAAACCATGAGGGCGGGTGCTATACTTACCTATTGAAGTTGGGTTTGGGTGAATTCTGCACTGAAGGAACCCGGGCAGGAGTATGACCTATGGATGTACTCAAGGTCGCATCCCGTTCAAGACCGAATTCCGTCAAGAAGAGTGGAGACGAACCGATCAAGGTCGTTCCCGGGTTCATGGAGATATCAATCGCAGGAGATGAGAAGACAGGGATCCGGTTCATCATCGACAAATAGCTCTAATCCCCCATCATAAGGCCATTATGCTAACTACATCTATCGAAAGACTGCTTGCTGATGCTTGGGTCACGCTCGAGCTTCCACCTGTTTCGTTCACGGTTGATCCTTCCGAGCGCCCGGAATACGGGGACTTCTCTTCGAATATCGCCCTCGTTGGGGCAAAGGCCGCAGGGACCGCGCCGCGGAACCTGGCAGCGCGCATCATCGCTTCTCTGCCGCAAGATGCCTTTGCACGAGTGGAGATTGCCGGCCCGGGGTTCATCAACCTGCACCTCAAGCGTGAGATGATCCATACCTGTCTAAAGGAGATACTCGAGGACGCGGGCGGCTTCGGCCCGAGACAGATCGGTAGGGGGATTAAGTTGCAGGTGGAATTCGTCAGTTCGAACCCCACCGGTCCTCTCACCGTTGGGCACGGACGCCAAGCTGTACTCGGCGATGTCCTCTCCTCGCTGTACGCCAGCCTCGGCTACGAAGTGATCCGCGAGTACTACTTCAACGATGAGGGGCGTCAAGTCGACCTCCTCTCACAGTCACTGTGGGTGCGCTATCGTCAAGCTTTCGGTGAGGGCGCGTCTATTCCCGAGGAGGGTTACCAGGGCGACTACTTGGTCGAGCTTGCAGAGAAGATCAAGGAGGAGGTTGGGAATGTCTACCCTGCCTTCGATCAGACGGCGTCCACATTCTTTCGCGATCGCGGCGTCTCCGTGATCAAAGAAATGATCAAGGATGATTTGGCACAGCTCGGGGTAAGATTCGATAACTGGTTCAGCGAAGCAGACCTTCACCGCCGTGGGGAAATCGCCGCCGCACTCAGCACACTGAAAGATCGCGGAGGAACTTACGAGCGGGACGACGCGATCTGGCTAAGAGCGGAGGAAAACGGAGGACTCAAAGACTCCGTGCTCATCCGCAGTGACGGGAGGCCAACCTATTTGATGGTCGATATCGCCTATCACGTCGACAAGTTACGCCGCGGTTTCGCCCGCGTCATCGACGTCCAGGGGGCCGATCATCATGTGGAGCAGTCGTGCATGCATGCGGCGCTTAAGATCCTCGGCTATCCGCAGGATTTTCTCAGCTATGCGGTGCATCAGTTTGTCAGCATTGTGGAAGGGGGAGAAACACTGCGCATGTCGACCCGCGCCGGGCGTTTCGTCCTATTGCGCGATCTCACAAGCGAGCTTGGCCGAGATGTTGTTCGCTACTTCATGGTCGCTCGCAAGCCGGAGGCGCACCTGCAGTTCGATCTCGATCTGGCACGTGCGGAATCTCTCGATAACCCGGTATACTACATTCAGTACGCCCACACGCGCATTGCCTCCATCTTTCGCAAGGCAGGGAAGATACTCGACACACAAGACGTTGACCTATCACCACTGCAGGCAAGCGCTGAACTTGATCTCATTAAGCAGCTTGACTCCTTCCCACAGGTAGTTGAAGAGGCGGCGCTGCGTTTTGCCCCACACCTACTGGCGGAATATGCGCTTGGGCTGGCGCGCGCGTTTCATGCCTACTACGCCAACCATCGTGTTCTCGGCGAGGAGACCGGTCTGATGCAGGCCCGCCTCGCCCTATTGACGGCGGTACAAGGCGTGTTTAAGCACAGCCTAGAGATCCTTGGTATGTCAACTCCGGAGATGATGTAATGGCGTGGGTGGATCGATTAAGGAAGGGGCTAAGCAAGGCTCGTTCAGGATTTGCAGATTCATTGGGACAAGTCCTCAAAGGCGGCAAGAAGCTGACCGCGGACCAGATGGAGGAGATCGAGGAGATCTTGATCGCCGGTGACGTCAGTGCGAACCTGGCGATGGAACTAACGCAGAACCTGGCCGCTCATAGTCGGCAGGAACTTGCGAATGGTGGGCTTATGGCCGTCCTCAAGCAAGATGTGAGAGAGAGGCTAGCCGGATGCGAACGTGTATTGGCACTTCGCAACGATGATCAGCCAACAGTGATCATCATGGCTGGCGTGAACGGTTCAGGGAAGACGACCACCGCCGCTAAGATTGCCTCACGCTTGCGTGCGCATGATCCAAAGATCCCGATCACCTTCGCCGCCGCCGACACTTTTCGCGCAGCAGCGATTGATCAACTCGCCGTATGGGCCGAGCGGATTAAGGTTGACCTCGTTCGCCACAGCATTGGCGCCGATCCATCCGCGGTGGTCTTCGACGCCATCGATCATGCACAGCGCGTGGGGGGAGTCCTCCTTGTCGACACAGCTGGGCGCCTGCAGACAAAGCACAATCTGATGGAGGAGCTGGCCAAGATTGAACGGACGGTAACGAAGAAACTCGGGCGCGGCTCCGACGAGCGGCTTCTTGTCCTCGACGCTACCACGGGTCAGAATGGCATCTCGCAGGCGACGCGCTTTCATGAGACGATAGAATTGACGGGGATCGTGATCACGAAGCTCGATGGGACAGCAAAGGGAGGCGTGGTCCTCTCCATATGGGATCAACTCCGCCTCCCGCTTCTCTACATCGGCGTTGGCGAGGACAAGGAAGACCTGCACGAATTCTCCGCTAGCCAATTCGTGGAGGCGCTCTTTGAGAATTGAGTGATTGAACTATTGAGAGAGCGCAGGATCGGGAGAGCGAAAAAATGAATGATTGAGTGATCGGGTGATTGAGTAGTCAAATCGGTCAATCGCTCACTCGCTTACTCACTCAATCGTTACAACTTACGGAGGTGTTTGAAAGTGAAGTACGTCTATTTTTTCAGCAAAGGAAAGAGCGAGGGGAGCGCCTCGATGAAGGATCTCCTCGGAGGCAAAGGGGCCAACCTAGCGGAGATGGCCAGCCTTGGGATTCCGGTTCCACCCGGGTTCAGCATCTCCACAGAAGTCTGCCGCTACTACGACGAGCACGACAAGACCTACCCCGAGTCCCTCAAGGCAGAGGTAGAGAAGAACCTGCGCCAGCTCGAAGAGGTCACCGGGATGAAGTTCGGCAGCTCCGAGTCACCGCTTCTGGTCTCAGTGCGTTCTGGTGCTGCAATCTCGATGCCCGGAATGATGGATACCGTCCTTAATTTGGGCCTCACGGACGAAACCGTGAAAGGCCTCGTCGCCCGCACGGGAAACGAGCGCTTCGCGTACGATTCCTACCGGCGCTTGGTGCAGATGTACGGTGATGTCGTCCTCGGGCTGAAGCCGGAGAAGAAGACCGACCCCGATCCGTTCGAGGAGATACTCGATCAGGTGAAGGCGAAGAAGGGCGTAAAGCTCGACACCGAACTTGAAGCCACTGACCTCAAGGAACTCGTCAAATTATTCCAGAAGGCGATCGTAGATCGGCTGGGGGTGGAGTTCCCGCAGGATCCCATGAAGCAGTTGTGGGGAGCAATCGACGCTGTCTTTGGCTCTTGGAATAACCCGCGCGCGAACAAGTACCGCGAGATCAACGACATCCACGGTTTGATCGGCACCGCCGTAAACGTGCAATTCATGGTCTTCGGAAACATGGGACAAACATGTGGAACCGGCGTGGCCTTCACGCGCAATCCCGCTACCGGAGAGAACGTCTTCTATGGTGAGTATCTGATGAACGCCCAGGGAGAGGACGTTGTCGCTGGAATCCGAACGCCGCAGCCAATCTCCACGCTTAAGAACGTCATGCCCGAGGCGTACGAAGAGCTGCTGCAGATTCGCAAGACATTGGAAGATCACTATCACGATATGCAGGACATCGAGTTCACGATCCAGGACAAGCACCTCTACATGCTGCAGACGCGCACTGGGAAGCGGACCGCTGCGGCCGCGGTGCGAGTAGCGGTAGAGATGGTAAATGAGGGACGCATTTCCAAAGAGGAGGCACTGACGCGTGTGACGCCAGCGCATATCGAACAGCTTCTCCACCCGATGTTCGATCCGGCGGAAGAAGAGAAGGCAAAGCAATTGACAAAGGGCCTCCCAGCCAGTCCGGGAGCAGCAACTGGGGCGGTCGTCTTCTCCGCCGAAGAGGCGGAGGCAGCGGCCAAGGAAGGAAAGAAAGTCATCCTTGTGCGCAATGAAACTTCCCCGGAAGATATCGGCGGAATGAGCGCGGCGGAAGGAATTCTCACTGCTCGCGGAGGGATGACGAGCCACGCTGCGGTTGTCGCACGCGGAATGGGCAAGTGCTGTGTCGCCGGTGCCGGCGAGCTTGTAGTCGACTATGTCGCTGCGAAGTTCTCTGTTGGAGGAAAGATAGTGAACGCTGGCGATGCGATCAGCCTGAATGGCTCGACTGGTGTAGTCTACTTGGGTAGTGTTCCCACAATCGATCCTGCGCTTTCCGGTAACTTTGGCACGCTCCTTTCCTGGGCCGATGACGTACGCCGTCTTGGTGTGCGTACGAACGCAGACACGCCGCACGACGCGGCGCAGGCCGTCAAATTCGGCGCCGAGGGGATCGGACTCTGCCGCACCGAGCACATGTTCTTCGAGGGAGATCGGATCATCGCCGTACGTGAGATGATCCTCGCCGACGACGAACAAGGACGGCGCGAACCGCTGGAGAAACTCCTCCCCATGCAGCGAAGCGACTTTGAAGGGATCTATCGCGCTATGGGAGAACGACCGGTGACCGTCCGCTTCCTCGACCCCCCGCTGCACGAGTTTCTCCCTCATGACGAGGAGGGACAGCGTGAAGTAGCCAAAGTGATGGGCGTGTCAGCAGAGCGCATTGCCGAGAAGGTTGCCTCACTGCACGAGTTTAACCCGATGCTTGGCCACCGCGGTTGTCGGCTGGGGATCACCTACCCGGAGATATCAGAGATGCAGGCTCGCGCAATCATTGAGGCCGCATGCAATGTCTACTCCGAGGGAGTGAAGGTTCACCCGGAGATCATGGTCCCACTGGTGGGAAATGTGAAGGAGCTGGAACTGCAGCGCGTGCTGATCGAGAAAACAGCGGAAGCGGTCCTTGCGGAGCGCGGTCTATCAAAGGCTGAGATTCCGTATAAGATCGGAACGATGATCGAGGTACCGCGTGCGGCGATCACAGCCGATGAGATCGCCCGCGAAGCAGAGTTCTTTAGCTTCGGCACGAACGACCTTACCCAGATGGGTTGCGGATTCTCGCGCGATGACGCCGGCAAGTTCCTGAAGGAGTACGTGGCTAAGGGAATCTACACGCACGATCCGTTCCAGGTCCTCGATCAGGACGGAATCGGGAAGTTGGTAAAGATGGCCTGCGAGTTAGGGCGCAAGGCCAGGCCGGATATCCACCTTGGCATCTGTGGTGAACATGGTGGGGAGCCATCCTCGATCCACTTCTGCCATAAAGTGGGCCTCGACTACGTCAGTTGCAGCCCGTATCGCGTCCCCGTGGCGCGTTTGGCCGCGGCACAGGCAGCACTCGAAGACAAGTAGCATGAATCTAAGCCAGTATTTCGCACAAAGGCCGGGAGAAATCCCGGCCTTTTTTTCGTAAGAGACCACTTTCCTACTCCCTTCTTCTGATTTGGCCAATCTTATGAAACGCCCTATACTGGGGCTTTGTTCATGGCGAAGCTACGGGAAACATGCCGTGACAAAGGGAGGAAACGATGATGCAGAAAGCGGTGATACTCGGTCTGTTATTCGTTGTAGCATTTGCAGGTCTCGGATTGGGTAAAGAGATTGTCGTAACAAGCACCGCTGATAGCGGCTCCGGGACGTTGCGTTGGGCGCTGGAGATGGTTCACTCAGGTGACGTCATTACATTCGATGCGACTGTCTTCCCACCCGACGCCCCGGCCACGATCCACTTGCGAAGCGTTCTCCCTCCCATCGGATGTGGGCATCTCACCGTCGATGCCAGTGATGAAGGAGTAATCTTAGATGGTAGCGGGATTCTTGCCAGGGGTGCTGATGGGCTCTTTGTCAGTTCAGACTGGAATACGATTCGCGGCCTACAGATCATCGGGTTTCCGGCGAATGGGATTGTGCTAGATGAGGGTGCTCAACAAAATCGAATCGGAGGTGATAGAGGGATCGGCTCTGGCCCCATGGGCCAGGGTAATCTTCTCAGCAGTAACGGAGGACGAGGAATAGGTCTGTGGGGGGCAGAAACGTCCTTCAACACCGTTGAGGGAAACATAATTGGAAACCAATGTCGACGGCACAAAGCAATGGGGTAACCGGTGGGAGGGCATCCTTGTGGAAGGGGGCAGGGAGAACACCATCGGCCCTGGAAACGTCATTGCCTACAATGGGAGAGCTGGCGTATTGCTGGCGTGGGTACAAACCAATGTCGTCACAGGAAACAGCATTCATGACAATGATGGACCGGGCATACATAGCCATGGCAATGTTGTGCCTCCAAGGACTCTAAGACTTGAGTTGGATACTGGAGTCTTATTGGGAAATACATGTGTAGGTTGCACCGTCGAAATCTTCTCCGACAAAGAGGATGAGGGAGAAGTTCTCGAAGGCGTGACGATAGCTGACAATCAAGGCGTCTTCAACTTTGAGAAGGGCAGCCCCTTCCTAGGTCCCCATGTAACGATGACGGCAACCGATCCGCATGGGAACACAAGTTCATTCTCTCAAGCAATATCAGATCAACAACAAGCCTTTCAAGCGGCGAACACGAACGGTCTTCGGTCGCTGAGCCCATCGGAATCCATAGCCTCGCAGGACAACAGGATTGGGTCAGGAGCGAGTCTGGCCGATGGCGTGTTCTCCCAGATGGAAGCCGAATGGTGCGTCGTGCCTTTGCATCTTGATCTAGGTGTGACATGGTCCCGTATGTCAGTTGATTTCTTCGATTGGTGGGAAGTCGCCGAGTCGGGCAGGTTCTCAAAGGATTATGTTGACCCAAATCATGATCTGGTGATCAACCGCTTGGTTGAGAATGGCATCCGAGTCATGCTCATCCTTGTCTTCTGGGATGAACGGATACAGGTTGCTGCACCTCCTGAACGACGCTTTACATCAGAGGAGGAGATTGAGGCTTACGGAGAGTATGTGCAATCTATCGTTAGCCACTTCAAGGGGCGAGTCTATTCGTACGAGCTGCTGAATGAGCCGAACAATCATGAGCCTGGCCAGTACGTGAGCGTTGACGATTACCTGAATCTTGTTCGATACACCGTTCCCGTAATTCGTGAAGTGGACCCAACGGCACGGATTGTCATTGGAGCGGTAACGCCGCCGGATCACAGTTATGACTACCTTTCCGCCATCGTTCACTCAGATGTCATGCCGCTGATTGATGGGATTTCGTGGCACGTGAATAATGAGTCTCCTGAATACTTGCGGGAATACTACTACCAGTACCCGCATATAGTGAGAACCATATCTGACACTGCTCATGCCAACGGGTTCGTCGGGGACTTCATCGTAGAGGAACTGCACTGGAGAACCCCTACGACTCCACATCCTACGGAGTATTGTGAATACAGGGAGCTCCCAGCTGCAAAATACCACGCGAGAGGCATCTTAATGAACTTGGGGCTAGGTTCTCTCGTGCAGGTGTCTCCGGAGGGCCTAGGAGAGCTGCCTCATTTGATAAATGCTTGGAGAAATCTGTGCGCCGTAATGGCCGGTCACGAAGCGATCGACATGCCAGTTGAGATCGACATCGAAACAAACGGTCCCGTAGCGTATTGCGCCTTCCGATATCCAGACGGCGATCGGATGCTCGCCGTCTGGACAGATGGGATCGCTCAGGACGAGGATCCCAGCGTCCCGGCGACGATTACGTTTCCCGGATTAGCCGCCAAAACGGTTACCGGCATCGATGTGCTACATGGCTTCGAGCAGGAGCTAGTCTTCGAGACGGATGAAGATTCAATCATCATTCGTGACCTGCTCGTCAAAGACTATCCCATCCTCCTCCGCCTTAGCGACGTAACGATGAATCCTGACTACGTAGAAACTGTCGGCGATGGATTCCATCGGTTGGGCGATGTTGATTTCGCACCGAGTAGCGGTAGCAGTGGGAAAGATCGCGATGGCGACGGCGTGCCCGACGATGAGGACTTCTGCCCCGATTGGCCAGGGAGTAAGGAGTCTAACGGCTGTTAGGGATAAGACTTGTGTCTTATGGTGTGTGTTGGTGGCTTGCTATTTGGAGTGACCATCAGGCTTTTGCCCGAAGATGCCAAGAAGCGCTCCCTGTTCTCTCACTCCCGTTCGTTTCTCACAACGTGGCAGACCCCGGTGCAGTAGAGCTTCACAGGGCAGGCAAGCTGCCGCGCTACACAAGCAGAGCACGCTCTTTTCTCTTTGTCATGGTTTCATTTGCGTCTTGCAAGGGGTATGCGTTTTTCGTCTCCCGATCTTCCTCTCTTCGTGCCCTTCGTGCTAAGGAAATTCTCCGCCTTCCAGGCTTCCTGTTCCCTCTCTCCCATCACTCATCACCCATTACGTGTTAGTCTTTTACATGATTATCCGCACGAGCAACCCAAGCGCCACGGACAGGGCACCGGCGATCGCCGGGGTGCCAAGCCAGCCGAATAACACACGTACTAGGGCACGGCCGTCGATCGTCTTTACCCCCTTGACGAGGCCGATACCGACCAGCGCACCCACTACGGCCTGCGATGCGGAAACAGGAACACCAACCATCGCGTAGACATTCAGTGTGATCGCCTCGGCCAACACAACGACGAGTGCGGCAAAGGGATCAAGGGGAACAAGACCGCTGCCCACTGTGCGGATCACCCGCTTGCTAAATGTCATGATACCAAGAGCAATCGCCAGTGAACCAAAGAGAGCGCCAGACGCAGGCGATAGTAACCCTGATTGGACGTAAACCCCAGTCACATTGGCCACATTGTTCGCTCCCAGGGAGAATGCCCCGTAACAGGTAACAAGCACGATTCCCCAACGGATGAAGCGATCGTGAGCAGCGAAGCGCCCAACCAGTGTATGCGGATAGAGTGTGATAATCTTGTAGGGGATGTAAGCGGCGACCAGGCCGCCAATCGGAGTCAGAACCCAAGACAGAAAGATCTTCAAGAGCGGTTGCAGGTTCACGCCGCTTGCGTTGAGCAGGCTCCCTCCGATGATCGCCCCAACCGTTGCCTGGGTACTCGAAATGGGAAGACCAAGCAGGGTCATGACGGCGACGGTGATTCCAGCGGCGAGCATCACGGTGAAGCTGGAAACAAGCGTCTGTGTCCCGATCGCTCCGTAGGTGACGAATCCGCGACTTCCCATGACGATCGCACCAATGATGACAAACACCGAGGCGAGGCTCGCCGCTGTCCAGAACCGCAGTGCGCGGCTCCCCACAGCGGGGCCAAACAGGTTGGCGGCGTCGTTTGACCCCAGGCCCCACCCCATGAATGCGCCAGCAATAAGTGTCCACATACTTGTCCCTCGTGTTTTGTTCGTCTATTGAGAGCCATAGACTATAGCCACGCGATCCGAGATGCAAGTCTCTAGTAAGGTGACAAGCAGCGATTCAACGGTTAGGGTAGACACTCGAGGGTTATCCAAAGGGGAAGGAAAGAATGAACCTTACAACCTATGAGGGCGCGGATGCTTTCTTGCGAGAGACCCAGGACGTGCTAGAAGAGCGTGAGGCAGAGAACAACCTCATGTTGGGTCTCTGCCTCACGATGGCCTGGTCATCCGAAGAGATCAAGCCGGTTCCCTACTTCGCCACGGCTAAACAGAACGACGATCTTCTCGTCGCTGCAATCATAACCCCACCGAATAAACTCATCGTCTGTAGCGATACAGCCGCGCGTGTGGAGGTATTCAAACTCTTCACAGCGGATCTTCTCGCCAAGGGGTTGCCTGTTCCCGGTGTCATCGGGAGATCTGTTGCCGCAAGTGCCTTTGCCAAGGCTTGGGAAGAGATTGCAGATGAATCAACTATACAGGGGATGCATGAACGAATATTCAGACTGACTGAGGTGAACCAGTCCCAAACCCCTTCTGGCTCGTTTCGGGTAGCGACAAAGGATGATATGAGACTCCTTGCGTAATGGACATTCGCCTTCCACCACGAGGCTGTGCCGAAGGATCCTCTCTCCGATGTGCAAGGAGTGACGAAGAGGCGGACCGCCCACAAAGCGATCTTCACAAAGGCCCTCCAGTGGATACTCCCCCAGCTTGCTGGGGGGAGGAAAGTGGAGATTCGCCGAAGGCGAATAACGCTGTTAGTATGGAATAAATGGGCTCTGTAAGGCGGACTAGGCACGCGGTGTACGACCTCAAGTATCACATTCAGCATGTTGATCAACTCCGATTAGATCTTTAAGGCTTTGCTTCTCAATGCCTCGCAGCTTGCTGCGGGGTTGTTTACTTTTCCTGTCTTCCGCTGTTCTTTGCGTCTTTGCGAGAGGCACAAGCTTCTTCTCTCGCCCGTTTGTTACACTCAGCTCAAGGCCTGCCTGTACGTGCCCGCAAGCAGGGCCAAGATCGCCAAGGGGTACAGCTCAATATCACTCTTGTTCTTGGTTTGTCCCGTACTTCATCTCTTTCTCTTGACAAGAGGATGAGAGTGTGATAAAGTAATGGATGGTGGTTCTACCATTAGACCGGTCTACGGGTAGGGCCGCAATCAATGGGAGAGATATGTCCTTTCAAGAGATCAACCAAGTGAAAACAAAAGGCACCTATGTCGCAGGACAAATAATGAGTGCCATCAAACAGGGCGAATACCAGATTGGAGATAAACTGCCTTCAGAGAGAGACATCGCTGAACAGATGAAGGTCAGTAGAAACTCCGTTAGGGAGGCTCTTAGTGCGCTTCAAATAGTAGGTGTTATCGAAAGCAGACCGGGTACCGGCACATATATCCGTAATAACGTAATGGACAAGGCTAACATCGATCAGGCTGTAACTTTTGTGGAAAAAAGCGAGGATCTATTTAAAGTCTGGGAAGCACGGAAAGAGATAGAAAGCTCCCTAGTGAAGTTTGCCATAGACCGAGTCAATAAAGAAGGTATAGATAAAATCGCTGACGCTTTAGCAGCGATGCGCAAGGCTACCCTTGCCGAAGATTATGATGGATTTCTCGGTGCCAATACGTATTTTCACCTCTCTGTTGCTAAAGCCGCTGATAATCTTCCCCTGATGAACGCACTTCGTCCACTTTTAGAGATCACTACACAAGAATTGCTGGAAGAGCTGAAGCTCGGATACGTTTGGCAAGAAGTAGAGGAGTGTTGTGCTGGCCATGAGTGTATCCTTAAAGCCATTCAAAAACATGATCGAAAAGCAGGAGCTAAAGCAGTGGCAGCACATTTTGACGAGTTGGAGAAATACAGTGAGGGCCGGTATCCACGAAAAGAAAAGTAAGTATAAGGAGGATGAAGTTGAATAACGTTCTCGTTCTCGGAGCCGGCATGGTAGCAATGCCGTTTGTTCAGTACCTGTTGAGCCAACCAGATTGTAAGGTGAAGGTTGCATCTCTTAGCGTCGGCGACGCAGTACGAATTATTGGCAATCACCAACGTGGAGAGGCTCAAGTGCTGGATGTAACTGATACTCGAGCATTGCGTACGCTCATATCTGATGCCCAAACCGATCTTGTAGCCAATTTTGTACCACCCACCTATCACACGAATGTTGCTAAGCTCTGTATTGAAGCGGGAAAACCGATGGTGACGACCTCCTACGTCAGTGATTCAATGAGAGCTTTGGACAAGGAAGCTAGAGAGGCGGGAGTGCTGATTCTAGGCGAGATTGGTCTTGATCCTGGCATCGATCACATGTCCGCGATGAAAGTCATTCACAAAATACAAGGTGAGGGTGGAAAAGTAGTGAGTTTTTACTCCGTTTGTGGAGCGATCCCGGCTCCGGAAGCGAGCTTGAACCCCTTTGAATACAAGTTCTCCTGGTTCCCAAGCGGTGCACTTGGTGCGGCTAAGCGGCCAGCAAAATACCTGCAAGACGGACAAGA
>Ga0208279_1000388_pt1 | contig 36874 bp, 35 predicted proteins | sample AntAceMetag02UKM_FD_184766 | JGI IMG/M metagenome (GOLD analysis project Ga0208279, IMG submission 184766) | Saline lake microbial communities from Ace Lake, Antarctica - Antarctic Ace Lake Metagenome 02UKM (SPAdes) (version 2) | ecosystem: Environmental > Aquatic > Non-marine Saline and... | reverse complement strand
TGGAACAAATAAAGCGGGTGGTGGACGAAGAAACAGCAGCTGTCATCATAGAGGTTGTCCAAGGGGAAGGTGGTGTTTTCCCAGCTAAAGTTGAGTTTTTATATGGCGTGCAAACCTTGTGCCGAGTCAATGGGGCACTGTTAATTCTTGATGAGGTACAAACCGGGTTCGGCCGGACAGGGAAGATGTTTGCTTGTGAACACTTTAATCTGGAGCCGGATTTGATGACTGTGGCGAAGGGTATAGCTGGTGGTGTGCCCATGGGTGCGGTGTTGATTGGTGCCCGGGTGGGGGATTTACCCAAAAAGATCCATGGTTCTACCTTTGGGGGTAATGCGCTAGCGTGTGCAGCAGCCCTGGCAACGATCAATTTTATTGAGTCCGAGGATCTCCCCCAGCGGGCGGCCGAATTGGGAGAGCGGCTCATGGATGGATTAAGAGCCATTGACTCTCCGGTTGTACGAGAAGTGCGGGGTTTAGGTTTGATGGTCGGTATGCAATTAAAGATGAGAGCCGGCAAATATTTAGCAAAACTTGCAGAACCGATGGATGGATTGGGTGTGCTGGCCCTTTCAGCAGGTTCAACCGTGATGCGGTTCTTGCCCCCACTGGTGATCAGTGAGGATGATGTGGATTTAGTTGTGAGCCGGGTGGAAGAAGTTTTTAAGGATTAGAAATGACAGCTGATGGAATTGCGTTTCTGGAAGAGTTGCTCCGTATACCCAGCCTTTCTGGCCAGGAAGATGCCTTTGCTGACTATCTCCTCCAGCAGATGAAGAGGTTTGGCTTTCGAGCGCACCGTGACCAGGTGGGAAATGTCATCGGAGAGGTAGGCAATCCACAAGCGAGTAAGACCCTTGCCCTGTTGGGTCATATGGATACAGTGCCCGGGGAGATCCATGTCCGCCGGGCAGAGGGATGCCTATACGGACGCGGTTCAGTGGATGCTAAAGGACCGCTGGCAGCATTTGTGCTGGCTGCAGCGCAGGTACAGTCTCAATTAGACGACACTCGCGTGTTGGTGATTGGCGCTGTAGAAGAGGAGGCTCATTCGCGGGGAGCGCACCACCTGACAGAGACTCTAAAACCGCCTGATGGTGTCATCATAGGTGAACCCAGTAGTTGGCAAAGCATTACCTTGGGCTACAAAGGAACATTGAGTGTGAATTACCAACTGACCCAAGCAGCCGGACATTCTGCTGGTAATCAATCTCCGCCGGCAGAGGAGGCGGTTGCTTTCTGGAACCGATTGGTCGAGTATACCGCTGAATATAACCAAGACCGCCGACCACCGTGTTTTGACACACTTGATCACAACTTGCGCTCCTTTTGCACCCAAAGCGATGGGTTGGAAGATAGCGCCCAGATGGAGATCGGACTCCGATTACCATTGGGTTTGAAAGAATCTTCCCTCAAGAAGGAAATTCGGGGATGGAGTGATGGACCAAGAGTGACTTTTCCATACAGCGAACCTCCATTCCGGACAGAGAAGAATACGTCGGTCGTGAGAGCGCTGTTACGAGCCATCCGCTCCGCGGGAGGTCAGCCCCGGTTTAAACTAAAGACTGGAACCTCGGATATGAACGTGGTTGGTCCAGTCTGGGGTTGTCCTATTGCAGCTTATGGACCTGGTGACTCTAATCTTGATCATTCACCGGATGAGCACATCCGTATCAGTGAGTTCCAAAGAGGTGTCATGGTTCTTGCCAAAATGATAACCTATTGGCAGTAACCAATTATCGTTGAGATAAGAAAGATGAGACAAGAGAAGCTGAACGTAGAGGTCAATGGTATGTTGGATCAATCTGCTATACGTCTTAACCAAAGAGCTAGCATTCGGTGCATCTGCCGGAGTAAACTTGTGATTTCAGTACATTCGACAAAGCGGATTTGATGCCAATCTTTTATGCTCCTCCTTGAAATCAGCTAACTTGACAGTTCCATTTCAATACGGTATAAAGGTTATCAACAGGTTATTAAAAATAAATCAACTGTGAAGAGGGAATAGTAAGCGGCGAAACGCTGGTTCAGAGAGCAAGGGGTTGGTGAAAACCTTGCCCAGACGCCACCGCTGAATGGACCTCAGAGTTGCAGGGCGAACAGGTTCCTAGAAGAAAATGACCAAAATAGCCCGAGCCGGGGTTGCTACCGTTACCAAAGCATTGGTTCCGTTGCGTGATAACTTTATTTCCGGTTGGAAATAAAAGAACCTATCATACTTCCGGATCAAGAATAAGTGAGGCTGGTTTCTACATTTCCCGTTGTTTCACCAACGGGATCTTGTTGTTAACATCAAAGACAGCCTACACAGGGTGGCACCGCGGGAATCGCCTCTCGTCCCTGAGACTTGAGGCGATTTTAATTTAAACCTACTTTAGGAAAGAAATATGATGGTGCATTCTGTTTCAAAACCGAAGAATGATTTTAACCTTCTCCCTGTGACACGAGAAATCCCAGGTGATTTGGATTCACCTCTCTCAGTGTACCTTAAGCTGGTTGGGGATGGACCTTCCTTTTTACTGGAAAGTGTCACCGGCGGAAACCATGTCGCACGTTACTCATTTATTGGGACTGCGTTGAACCATGCCTATGTAATCCGCGGTCAAACTTTAGAGCACCATACTCCCCAGGGTATTGAGAGCATTCACACCAATAAAGAGGGGGATATCTTAGGTAGATTGAAAACAGAATTGGAAAAGTATAAGCAAAAGAATGTTCCCAACTTGCCCCGATTTACTGGAGGGCTTGTGGGATATTTGGGATACGACTCAATCCGTTATTTTGAGCCCCGGGTTCAGCTTTCTCCACATCCTGAACTGCCTGATGGTATCTTCTTATTGGCCGACACGATAGTCGCCTACGATCATGCTTTTGGACGCTTGGTATTAATTACCAATGTCCCCTTTAATGGAGACCTGGAGCAGGCTACCACCCTAGCAAAAACACGTTTAGACCAGCTGGAAGCGCGTTTGAAAAAGCCTCTCTCTCTAAAATCCGAAATAGGCCCAGTCCACCAAACTACTGAACTGCGCTCTAACATGAGTGAGGATCAATTTTCTCAGATTGTGTTCCAAGCTAAAGACCATATTGTCGCCGGAGATATTTTTCAGGTCGTACTTGCCCAACGTTTAAGCAGAGAAACGACAGCATCTCCCATAAATATTTACCGTGCCCTTCGTCGCCTCAATCCTTCTCCATATATGTTCCATTTGAACTTTGGAAATTTGGTTTCTCAGGAAGACTCCTTCCACCTGATTGGTGCTTCGCCTGAAATGCACGCCCGTCTGGAGAGTCAGCTGGCAACCCTTCGGCCGATTGCAGGAACCCGGCCCAGAGGACAAACTTCCCAAGAGGATGAAACCCTGGCTGGCCAACTCCTTGCGGATCCCAAAGAACGCGCTGAGCATGTCATGCTGGTCGATCTCGGCCGTAATGACCTGGGGCGTGTGTGTAACTATGGCACAGTGCAAGTCACCGAAAGGATGGCTATTGAGCGTTATTCTCATGTGATGCATATTGCCTCTCAGGTTGAAGGACACTTGCACTCATCGAAGGATGCTTTTGACTTGCTTAGGGCCACTTTCCCGGCCGGGACGGTCAGCGGAGCACCAAAAATTCGAGCTATGCAAATCATTCATGCTTTAGAGCAGGAACCCCGCGGTCCGTATGCTGGGGTGGTGGGTTATTTCTCTTTCAATGGATCCCTTGACACCTGCATCACGATTCGGACCATAGTAATGCAGGATCAGAAGGTAAACATCACCGCCGGAGCAGGGATCGTGGCTGATTCAGACCCAAAGAGAGAATATAAGGAAACGCTCAATAAGGCTCAAGCATTGGCAGTCGCTGTTGATAAGGCGGAAGAGTTGAGCGAGTTAGATGGTACTCAGAACACAAGGATAAACGGATGATCGCGGTTATTGATAATTATGATTCATTTACCTATAACTTGGTTCAGTACATTGGAGAACTGGGAGAAGAAGTAGTTGTTTATCGGAACGACGCAGTTTCCATCCCAGTCTTAGAAAACCAAAAGCCTGGCGCAATTTTGATTTCTCCGGGTCCAGGAAGGCCCTCGGACGCTGGAATCTCTTCCGAGGTGATTCTTACTCTTGGGAGATACATTCCCCTCCTGGGAGTTTGTCTAGGACATCAATGTATCGCTGAAGCCTTTGGGGGGGTTGTGAAACGCGCCTCTACCCTGATGCATGGGAAAACATCAATGATTCATCACAATTCCAGCCCCATCTTCCAGGATATTCCCACCCCTTTCGAAGCTACTCGCTATCATTCCTTGATTGTAGTACAGGAGGGTTTCCCTCCAGAATTAGAGGTCACTGCCACCACACAGAAGGGTGAAATTATGGCTCTTCATCACAGAGAATACCCCATATTTGGGGTGCAGTTTCATCCCGAATCTTTCCTCACCACTCACGGGAAAAAGCTGCTGGAGAATTTTCTGACTATTAACGGGCAGGGAAATCAATGACAAACAAAAAGACATTAAAAGACTAGTATTTAGACTTCGATCCTCTCGATAACCTGGAGCGCTTCAAAAGAATCATTGGTCATTTCCGTCTTTTAACAGTCAAAAGAGATCAAATAGATATGACACCAAGACTAGATCAAACGAACAGAAAAAGCTCAATATTCATTATCCGATGTATGTAAGAGGAGGTTCCCATGCTTAAACCTTACATATCCAAAGTCCTTGGTTTCCAGGACTTGAGTGCAGAAGAAGCCGAATCTGCGATGGAAGTTATCATGACAGGACAAGCAACACCAGCCCAGATCGGTGGCTATCTGATCGCACTGCGTATGAAAGGAGAGACGGTCCCGGAAATTACTGGCAGTGCAAGAGCGATGCGGAAGGTAGTCAAACAAGTTCAAGTAAAAACCAACGGAAAAAAGCTAATCGATACTGCTGGTACGGGTGGTGATGGCGCCCACACTTTCAACATCTCAACTATAGCAGCCTTTGTCGTTGCTGGAGCGGACCGCAAAGTGGCCAAACATGGCAATCGCAGCATATCCTCTCGCTGCGGTAGCGCTGATGTCCTTGAGGAATTGGGTCTTAATCTCAGTTTATCACCAGAACAGGTCAGGACCTGCATTGAGAAAGTAGGTATAGGTTTTATGTTTGCACCGAACTTTCACCCTGCTATGAAACATGCCGTTGGGCCCCGAAGAGAATTGGGCCAACGAACCGTATTTAACGTCTTAGGACCTCTTACCAATCCCGCAAACGCAGCCTATCAACTGGTGGGTGTTTTTGACCCTAAACTTACCCATCCCCTGGCAGAAGTTTTAGGAGAATTGGGAGGGAAAGCTGCTTTTGTGGTCCACAGCCACCACGGATATGATGAGCTCACAACTTGCGGGCCCAATCAGATCAGTCACCTAAAGGATGGGAAAGTCACTACCTTTGAACTTGATGCTAAAGACTTTGGGTTGCGGGAGTGTTCTCCACAAGAACTCCAAGGCGGTGATCCCCGAGAAAACGCTCAAATGCTGAGGGCGATATTATCGATAGAAGATGACAGCCCCCGCCAAGATGTCGTGCTCTTGAATGCAGCAGCAGCTTTGGCTGCAGAAAGCGGTGATCTCCATGAAGGACTCACTGAAGCGCGCCAGTCCCTGGTTAGTGGTGCTGCGCTAGAAAAACTCAACGCCCTAATCTCCACCAGCCAAAGCTTCCCAAGTGATTGATGGTAAATGTTACTCCCACCTGCAAGGAAAATGGTATAGATCATGAGCATCTTGGAAGAAATCTTTGCCCACAAACGTACTGAAGTCGAAGCCGCAAAACGGAAAGTATCGGAAGAAGCGCTATATCAACAAGCCCAAGAGATGACAGCACCGATAGATTTTTTAGCTGTTCTCCAAGGAGTGAGGTATTCCAGGGAAGTAGATGAGCGGAAGAGGTGTACTCCTCGACTGATTGCTGAAGTAAAACATCGTTCTCCCAGTAAAGGCGTTCTTCGCCAGCCCTTTGATCCCCTGCAATTCGCCCAAACCTATGCAGCCCACGGTGCTTCCGCAATCTCCGTTCTCACCGATGAAACCTATTTTGGCGGATCCCTTGGTATTCTGCAGCAAATTGCCAACTTAGATCTTGGTCTCCCTCTTCTGAGGAAGGATTTCGTCTTCGATCGTTACCAATTGCTTGAAGCCCGGGCTTTTGGGGCTAGCTCGGTGCTCTTGATTGTAGCTATGTTGAAACAAGAGCAATTAAACGATCTTATCAACGCTGCTGCTGATCTTGAGCTCACCGCCCTGGTGGAAGTCCACTCTCGGGAAGAGCTCCTGCAAGCCCTTGAAACAAAGGCAAGGTTGATTGGAATTAATAACCGTGATCTTCATACCTTCCAGGTCAATCTGGAAACAACTCTCCAGTTGATCCCCCTTCTTCCACCTGATATCTGTCTAGTCTCGGAAAGCGGTATTTATACACGCGAGGATGTGAAACTTCTGGCGGAGGTCGGGGTGGATGCTATTCTGGTTGGAGAGAGTCTCATCAGAGCAGAAAACGTAGCAGCTCAAGTAAAAGAGCTTACTCAAATATGAAAAATAATTAAGGCCGATGTAGAGGTCTCCTGTTATGAAAGTGAAAATCTGTGGTATTACTTCCTTAGACGATGCGCTATATGCTTTTGATGCGGGGACTGATATGTTGGGTTATAACTTCTACCCTCCCAGCAAACGATACCTGGATCCCCTGGATTGTGAGATGATTCAGGTGGAGTTGTCAAATCGGGGTCTGTCTATTAGGACAGTGGCGGTTTTTGTAAATGCGTCTTTCAAGACAATAGAGACAATTCTGGATGATTGCGGCCTCGATTTGGCTCAATTGCACGGGGATGAATCCCCCAAATTGCTGGAAATGCTCGGAGAACGGGCTTTCAAAGCCATCCGTCCTCATTCTATTGAGGAATCCATCTTGCAGGCCAGGAGCTACCTTGTAAGAAAGACACCGCCTGATTTATTGGTAGATGCCTATCACCCAGACCAGTATGGAGGAACGGGACTCACTGGTGATTGGATGTTGGCCCGCGCACTTGCAGATGACTATTCTCTTTTACTGGCGGGTGGGCTCCATCCTGGAAATGTAGCTGCAGCTGTTAGGCAGGTAAATCCTTGGGGAGTGGATGTGGCTTCAGGGGTAGAAAGAGAAGGGCAACCAGGGAAGAAAGACCCCCTCCGGATGCAACAATTTATTAATCAAACTCGAGCTGCTGCATTGCATGCAGGGGAACAAAAGCAAGAGAAGATTATCCAAGAAGGGGAAACCAGATGAAAAGGAATACCAAACTTCAATCTAAGTTTGGAAGCTATGGAGGGCAATTTGTCCCTGAAATCTTAATGCCTGCCCTGATGGAATTGGAAGAGGTTTACCAGGAAGTAAAAGCAGACCAAGGGTTCCAGGAGAATTTGTCCCACTTGTTGTCAACCTACGTTGGACGCCCGACACCTTTGACATTTGCCTCACGGCTGACGGAGCGCTGTAAAGGCGCAAAAATCTACCTAAAACGAGAAGATTTAGCCCACTCCGGGGCCCACAAGATCAATAATGCCCTGGGGCAAGCGTTATTAGCTAAACGGATGGGCAGGCCCCGGGTAGTAGCTGAGACCGGAGCTGGTCAGCACGGGGTCGCTACGGCAACTGTGTGTGCCTTGTTAGGTTTAAAATGTGTGGTCTATATGGGAACGGAAGATATGGCCAGACAAGCACCCAATGTGACCCGCATGCGCTTGCTCGGAGCTGAGGTTCGTCCAGTTGATACTGGTTCAAGAACCCTCAAAGAGGCCATTAACGAAGCTATCCGCGATTGGGTTACCAATGTGGAAAACACTTATTACCTGCTTGGTTCGGCTCTTGGCCCTCATCCATACCCCACGATTGTGCGGGATTTTCAATCCATCATTGGACGTGAAACCCGTCACCAGATCATGGACTTAGAGGGGCGATTACCCGATATGATTATAGCCTGTGTCGGTGGGGGATCCAATGCCATTGGAATTTTCCATGAGTTTGTGCAAAACAATGAAATCGAATTGATTGGTGTTGAGGCTGGTGGGGAAGGAATTAGCGGGGGAAAACATGCTGCTCGTTTTGCCGACCCTGAGAGAGGGCGGACCGGGGTTTTACATGGTTGTTATACCTATGTCCTTCAAGACCCAGACGGCCAGATTGCAGCTACTCATAGTATCAGCGCAGGGATGGACTACCCGGCCGTTGGACCGGAGCATGCTTACCTTCGCGAACTGGAACGGGCCCGATATACCTATGCTACTGATCAGGAAACCCTGGATGCTTTTCAAACTTTGAGTAGGTTGGAGGGGATCCTCCCTGCTCTGGAGTCCGCTCACGCTGTTGCTGAAGCTATCAAACGGGCACCATCCATGTCACCCGAGGAGATCATCATCGTCAATCTGTCTGGACGGGGTGATAAAGATTTGGATACTGTTGTTCAAGCCCTGGATCTAAACTAAGGAAATAATTATTGTAGATATTACCCCGAACAACTTATGAACAAACCTATTGAAGCGATTTACAAAGCCTTTTCTCATGACCGTCCTATCCTGATGCCTTATTTCACCCTGGGCTATCCGGATTATGAGAGTTCGCTAAATATCATCCAGGCTTGTGTGGAATCCGGGGCAGAGATGATGGAATTAGGTCTTCCATTCTCAGATCCCCTGGCAGATGGCCCCACTATTCAGCACAGCACCCAGGTAGCTCTTGAAAACGGCCTGACAACCAATTTGTGTTTTAAGGCAGTTGAAGAACTTCGCAACCGTGGGGTAGAGATCCCATTTATACTGATGGGGTACTACAATCCTATCCTAGCCTACGGACTAGAACCATTTGTAGAAAAAGCTTGCTCGGTGGGTGCGAATGGATTTATCATCCCTGACCTTCCTCCCGAAGAAGGGGCAGAATTTGAACAGCTGTGCATTCAATATGGGATGGGATTGAGCTATCTTCTCTCTCCCAACAGCCCTGTGGAACGGACTCAATTATTGTTGGAACGTTCTAGGGGTTTTGCCTATCTCGTTTCGGTGATTGGAGTTACAGGCGCAAGGAATGAAACCTCACCAACTCTGAAGGATTTTACGAATCGGGTCCGCCGCCTATCTCCCCCTGATATGCCCCTGGTAGTCGGATTTGGGATCTCCACCCCTGACCAGGTCCGTAGTATAAGCCAATTTGCAGACGGGATTATCGTCGGGTCCGCATTGATCAATGCTGTTGACCAATCAATTGATCCGGTAAAAAAAGCCTGTGATTTTGTAAGCGAACTTCACCAGGCCCTGGAATAATCCGGAGAGATTTTTATTAAGCTGACAGACACTTGTCAGCTGCCCCAAACTTCTCAATAATGTGGACAATTGCAGAAAACCACTCTTTGGGCACAACTCCCGCAAACCGGGAATGAGTTAGGATTGTTTGATAAGGGTCTCCAGAGCTTGTCCTAAATCGGGATAAACTTGAGCTCCTACTCCGGAAAGGCTGGCCTGTTTTTGTCTGGAGGTTGTTATCCCAATGAGGCTAAGATTGACCTGGATGCTGTGATCACGCAAGAGTTCTTTTGCCGCCAGGGCGCTTCTTATCCCAGTCGTGGTGTCTTCAAAAACATACAATTTGGCCCCCTTGAACTCCTGCCATTCCTGATCGACCAGATTCTTGTGGGCCAGATTAGCTGCCGAGCTCAAGGCTTCCTTTTTTGAAATCCCCCTGGCCTGTAGGAGAGCAGCTAAGGTATGAACAGGACTGGGTTTGAGAAAGTCATGGATGGATTGCCCCGATTGTGAACTCAGCCAGACCATATCCCCCATTCCTATAACTGGGAAGTTATTAAAACCTGCTGCCTTTGCACCCAGCTCTGCTTCTGGAGTGCCAAAAAGACCATCTGGGGGTTGAGAAGGGCGATTAGTAAAAATCATTCCTCGCTTGTTTTCTCCTAACCAACTATCGAGGATCTGGACCCGCCTGGCAGACAAAGTCGGACAATCAAAATGAGTGAGATAACTCACACTGTCTAAGGTGGGTGGAAGTTGATAGCTGGATTGGAACTGCTTGCTTCCCAACACCAGTTCCTGGAATACCCTATGGGTAAGGGAACGTTGGTAGTTATGGGCCTGCCCTATAAGTTCATCCAGGATTTCCTGTTGGGACCCTGTTCTCCCTTTTTTTAACAAGGAAGCCGCCTTTTCAACCGGCGTGTAGCTGTCTTGAGAGAGAGGGTTCAATTCTTCCAGGAAGGTTTTCCAATCCGGGGTTTTTAATCCATTTGCTTGGGGAAGTCCTGGGGAAATACTTTCGGGAACTCCAGTAGCGGAGTCGTGCGCCCAGCTCTCTATCAGCATTAATCCCAGGCAAATGGCACAGGTATCCCACTCGCAGGTGATGCCTGTTGCTTCGAAAGCGTATATGTCTTCCTGGCTGAGATGAGTCATATTAAATCCCATTGAATATCCAACCAAACGGATAGTTTCCTGAAGCGCTTTATGGTACCCTCGTGGTTCCAACAGTACTCCGTCCAAATCAAATAAAAGGAATGTATCCATTATTTTGTTTTCTTGAGATGGCGCTGGTGTAGTTCTTCCTCTACGTCGCCCAAGGTGAGACCGTTCGCGGAGAGCAGCACCAGGGTGTGGTAGAAAAGGTCAGCCACTTCTTCCACCAGACGCTGATTTCCCTGTCCGTTGCCGGCCAGGATGACTTCTACGGCTTCTTCTCCCACTTTCTTCAAGATGGCATCCTGGCCGGCCTGCAATAATTGACATGTATAGGAGCCATTTTGAGGGAACTGTTTACGATTCTGGATGATTTCAAATAAGTTATTTAGCATGGTGATCCTCACCTGGGTTGTGGTCTGGGTCCAACTCATCCAATCTGCGGTAAAAACATGAAGTTGAACCGGTATGGCAAGCTGGTCCGTTGGGTTGAACCAAGAGAAGCAATGTGTCGGCATCGCAGTCCACTTTGATTTCTTTCACGTTCATCACATTTCCAGAGGTGGACCCTTTATGCCACAGTTCTTCCCGACTCCGACTCCAAAAATGGGCCTGGCCGGTCTCTTCAGTTAAGCGGATGGCTTTTCTATTCATCCAGGCTACCATCAGCACTTGTTTTGTCTCAGCGTCCTGGAGGATGGCAGGGATCAAGCCTTGTTGGTTGAAATTCAGGGAGATCTCGGACATGGTTTTCTCCTTAGTGTCGGAAGTGCCTTACACCGGTGAAGAGCATAGTAAGCTCCAACCGGTTTGCTTCGTCAATCACCTCTTGGTCCCGGATGGACCCGCCTGGTTGGACCAGAGCAGTCACTCCCAGGTCAGCAGCCAAACGAATCCCGTCAGGGAAGGGGAAAAAGGCATCGCTGGCCAGCACAGATCCACCCGCTCTATCTTCTGCTCGCCAGCCTGCTATCCGTAAACTGTCTACCCGGTTGGGCTGCCCCCCTCCGATACCAACTGTGAAATGGGTGTTATTCTCGGTCCTGGCCAGCAGCACGGCGTTGGATTTGACGTCCAAAACCGCTTTCCAGGCGAAACGCAAGGTGTCCAGCTCTTGGGCGGTGGGTTGGCGCTCAGTCACGACTTCCCAGCTGGGAGACCCCTCCGGATAACCTTGATCTATGTCTTGTTCCAGAAATCCTCCTGAGATGGAGCGCAGTTCCTTTCTGGGAGGCATTTGGTCCAGGGGGGTCTGTACCAGGCGAAGGTTTTGGTTTCCAGCCAGTTTTTGAAGTGCACCCTTTGTAAAATCCGGCGCTATCAGGCATTCTATAAACAAATCGCCAAGTTTATCCACAAAAGACTCACTGATCGGGCAGTTGCTGGCGATCACACTTCCGAAGACTGAGACCGGATCTGATTCCAGAGCCAGGGGAAGGGCATCTTCAACTTGGTCTGCTTCTGCCACTCCACAGGGACTGGTGTGTTTGACCACAACCGCTGCTGGACGTTCAAAACGTTGGGCAGCCTGCCAGGCTCCCTCCAGGTCCAGTAGATTATTATAGGAGAGGGGTTTTCCCTGCAGCAGCCGGCCGTGAAACGGCGACCCGCCGGGTTCGCTGGCATAAAAAGTGGCACCCTGATGTGGATTTTCCCCATATCGAAGCTGCTGGACAGGGAAAAGAAGGTGCTTGGTTGGTTGGGGAGATCCGGATCGATGGCCAAAATAGCGAAAAATCGCGTCATCATAGGCGGCTGTGGTGGCAAAGGCTTTATAGGCCATCTTTTCCCGGAAAGATTCTTGTTCTAGTTTAGACAGATCAGCAGGGTAATCATCGGGATCACAAAGGCTAACTACCCGCTGGTAGTTTTTGGCGGCAGCCCGGAGCAAAGCCACACCACCAATGTCGATGTGTTCAATAGCCTGGGAATGGCTGGCTTGGGGATTTTTGATCACATCCTGGAAGGGATAGAGGTTGACCACAACCAGATCGATCGGTCCCCAACCCCGTGCATGGAGCTGACCCCGGGCTGCTTCTGTATCCGGAGCCAGGATCCCGGCATGAATGGCAGGGTGGAGGGTTTTCACCCGCCCGCCAAACAGCTCGGGCTCCCCGGTCAGATCCCGGACCGAGATCACTTTGAGGTTGGCTTCGTTCAGGGCGAGAGATGTACCGCCGCTGGCGATCAGCTGCCAGCCATTTTCCGTTAATTTCTGTGCAAAAGGGACCAACTCACGTTTGTCCCAGACTGATAATAAAGCTCTTTTCATACCCTTTTCTCCTCCAGCTGATTATAGTCACTATCAATACCTACCGGTCGAATCGGAATACCCAGGGAAAGCAATTGGCGTTTGACTTCGCCGATGGTCAGCACTTTGTCATGGAAAAGCGAAGCCGCCAGGGCGGCGTCGGCCTGGCCGATGGTGAGAGCTTCAGCGAAGTGTTCCACGTTGCCTGCACCACCACTGGCAATCACCGGGACGGTCACGGCCGAGGTCACGGCGCGGGTCAATTCCAGGTCATAACCATCCAGGGCGCCGTCACAATCCATGCTGGTGAGTAGAATTTCTCCGGCGCCGCACTCGACTCCGCGCCGGGCCCAGGACACCGCGTCCAAGCCGGTGGCTCGCCGCCCCCCGTGAACGTATACTTCCCAACCACCGTCACCTTTACGTTTGGCGTCGATGGCCAGCACAATACACTGGCTCCCAAAACGCCGGGAGCCTTCACGGAGCACTTCAGGATTTTTGACCGCGGAGGAATTGATGCTGATTTTGTCAGCGCCGGCCAGCAGGATGACCCGCATATCATCAGCGCTTCGAATACCCCCACCTACTGTCAGGGGTAGGAAGACCTGATCGGCTACTTTCCGCACCATGCTGGCCACGATGTCCCGCTTTTCGTGAGTCGCTGTGATGTCCAGAAATACCAGTTCATCGCTGCCCATTCGATCATAGATACGGGCTTGCTCCACCGGGTCTCCCGCATCCCGGATATTCACAAAATTGACCCCTTTTACCACCCGACCCTGGTCAATGTCCAGGCAAGGGATGATGCGTTTGGCCAACATCTATATTCCTCCTCGGGCGATCTTCAGAGCCTGGGACAGGTCGACTTCCCCTTCATATAAAGCCCGTCCAATAATCGCTCCGCGTAATCCGGCCTTGAGGGATTTCCGAATATCATCTAGAGACGCCACACCGCCGGCCGCGATTACCTCCAAACCGGTACCCTCTTGAAACTGCTGGGTGGTGGGAATGTTTAATCCCCTGGCCAGACCGTCGCGCTGGATGTCAGTATATATCGCCCAAACCAGCCCCATTTTTTTCAAAAGTTTACCGAAGGTGATAGGGTCCAGGTCAGTGCCCTCGGTCCAGCCCCGAACCTGAACTACACCATCCCGGACATCCACTCCCACAGCGACCCTTTGGGCGCTGAATTGAGCCTCAGCTTCCTCTGCCAGATCTGGATTCTGGGCTGCGGCAGTTCCCAGGATGACCCGTGCTACGCCCAGAGAGAGCAAGCCTTCTATATCTTCCAGAGACCGGATTCCACCTCCAAATTGGACCGCAGCATCCGTTTGCTGTACTTGATCCAGGATCTGTTGCAAGCCTTCTAGATTGGGTGATTCTTCCTCTCCAAAAGCCCCATCCAGGTTGACCACATGCAACCAGCGGGCGCCTGTTTTTAACCAACGCTGAGCAACCTTGCCAGGGTAACGGTCATAAGTAGTCTGGCGTTCGGGATCCCCTTGTTTCAGGCGTACAATCTGTCCTCCTCGCAGGTCTAAGGCCGGGTATATTGTGAAATTTGACATGGTTTTCTCCTCAGGAGTGTGATCTCAACATCGCTGAACAAAGTTCCGGAGGATTGCCAAACCGATCTGCTGGCTTTTTTCCGGGTGAAATTGGACCCCGTACAGTTTCCCTCGCTGGACAATGGAGGCGTAGTGTGGGCCATACTCTGTGGTGGCTAGCACATCACTCTCCAGATCCGGGGCGCAATAAAAGGCATGGTTAAAATAGGCATAGCTGCCTGCCGGGATTCCCGCCAGAAACTGGCTTTCTCGTTGGGGTTGGATCTGGTTCCAGCCGGTTTGGGGGATCGTCAGATCTTGGCTAATAAAGCGGACTACACGACCGGGCAGTAAGCCCAAGCCTGGATGTTCCCCGTGTTCTTCGCTGACCTCAAAAAGCATTTGCATTCCAACACAGATGCCCAAGAGAGGTTTGTTCTTTTGGACCGCTTCCAGCAGCGGTTTCTCCAGTCCCCGCCGCTTCAGTCCATTCATGGCATCCGCAAAAGCTCCTACACCGGGCAGAACTAGCTTCTCAGCCTGCTGTATCCGGCGGGGATTGTCTGTGAGATCAACGTCTGCTCCCGCAGCAGTAAGGGCTTTTTGAACCGAGCGCAGGTTGCCAACCCCATGATCGATAAGTGCGATCTTCATCTCACTCTCCTACAGGGAGCCTTTAGTACTGGGAATTTGATCTCCACGCCGGTTATCAAGGCGGCAGGCTAGGTCCAACGCCCGCCCCAACCCTTTAAAGAGGGTTTCTGCCTTGTGATGGTCGTCCATTCCGTACAGCAAGCGGGCATGCAGGTTGCAGCGGGCGGTGACCGCGAAGGATTCCAGAAAGTGGGCAAAGAGAGTGGTGGAGACCCCGCCCACCTGGGGGGTGGTCCATTGTACTTGGATTACACTATAGGGGCGGCCGGAAAGATCCACAACGACCTGGGCCAGGGTCTCGTCCATAGGAACGAACGCCGAGCCCATCCGGTTGATACCCTTTCTATCGCCCAGGGCTTGATCGAATGCCTGGCCTAATGCCAGGGCACAATCCTCCACGGTGTGGTGTTCGTCCACCTCCAGGTCCCCCCGTGCTGTTAGCTGGAGATCAAATAGGCCATGCATGGCCAGATGGGTGAGCATATGATCCAGGAATCCCAGACCTGTGTCGATCTCGGCCTTTCCTTTCCCATCCAGAGTAAGTTCGAGTTGGATGTCAGTTTCCTTGGTGGTGCGTTTGAGTTTTGCTTTTCGCATGGCTACCTCGCTTGTTTCTCATGTGTTTACTTACAGGTTTTGCAAGGCCTGGAGCAGGGCATCGGTATCTTCTGGTTTACCCACACTGATTCGAATGTGATCGTCCAGGCCGGGTTGATTAAAATAACGGATCAGGATCCCTTCCCGAGACAGGTTTTCTTTGACCTGACCGGCTTTCTGTCCCTCCACCCGGCAGAGGATGAAGTTGGACTGGGAGGGGTAGGGGGCAAGCCAGGGAATTTCCTGGAGCTTATCATAGAGCTTCTTGCGTTCGGTGATTATGGCTGTGGTTTGCTCCGTCAGCTGATCCCGGTGCGCCAACGTCACACGGGCTGCAGCTGCCCCGGCAACGTTGAGGTTATAGGGTTGTTTGATCTTCCAGATTGCCGGGGTGATCCAGTCCGGGAAAATCCCATACCCTACCCGTAATCCGGCCAGTCCGCCCCATTTACTAAAGGTACGCAGCACGATCAGGTTCTCATAGGTTCTAGTCAGATCCAGGGCGCTAGATTCCGGCGGCGCAAAATTAATGTAGGCTTCATCGACCACAATCAACAGGGGCAGATCCAGCAGGCGCTTTAATTCAACCCTGGGCAGCAGCCCTCCATCAGGGTTGTTGGGAGACGCTAAGAAGAGTAATTTCGGCCGGTGGGCGCTTATGGCTTTTTCCAGAGCCGGTATGTTGAGCGAGAAGTCATCCTCTCGGGGAACTGTGAGGACCCGACCAGCGTTGACGGCAGCATCAAAGGCATACATACTGAAGGTGGGAGGGCAGTTGAGGATCAGGTCACCTGGATCAAGGGTGACGCGCAGGATGAGGTCGATCAGCTCGTCAGCTCCAGCACCGGCCAGGATTTTCTCAGCCGGGATCCCATGCAGTCGGGCCAGGTCCTGCCGCAGGTAGCGGCTTTCCGGATCGGGGTAAATGTGGATATAGGGCAGATCCTTCAGGGTACCCCCCACCTGAGGTAGCGGGCCGTAAGGGTTCTCGTTGGCATCCAATTTGATCAGTTTTTCTTCAGGGATACCCAACTGCTCGGATAGCACATCGAAGGGATGGATGGGCTGGTAGGCAGGCATGTCTTGGATATGACCCCGGAGGATGTTCTGGGGTTGGAAAGTCTTCATGATTTGCTCCGGAAGTCTGCACTGGCGGCGTGGGCGGTGAGGGATTCGACAAGGGCAATTTGAGCTGCGATGGGGCTTAACTCGGCTCCGGTTTCCGGGTCGAGAGCCACCAGGCTGCTGATTTTGACGAAGTCCATCACGTTCAAGGGGGAGGCAAAGCGAGCTGTGCCCCCGGTGGGCATGATATGGCTGGGACCGGCTACATAATCGCCCAGGACTTCGAAAGAGTGATCGCCCAGAAAGAAACCACCGGCATTGTTGATCTTATCTGCCAATTTAGAGGGATTTTCCACCACCAGGCAGAGGTGTTCAGGGGCGTAATCATCGGCCAGCTTTGCCGCTGTATCCAGATCGGGGGTGATTACCGCACCGCCTTTATTTTCCAGGGATTGGAGGATGATCTTAGCCCGGGATAGGTTTTTTACCTGCAGGTTCACTTCCCGCTGCACGGCTTGAGCCAGATTCAGGGAAGGCGTGAGCAGGATAGCGCTGGCCAGTGGGTCGTGCTCAGCCTGGGCCAGCAGGTCGCTGGCAACCCAGGCCGGATTGGCGCCTTGATCAGCGATCACCATTGTTTCGGTCGGGCCGGCCAACCCATCCAAGCCCACGATCCCGTAGACCTGCTGTTTTGCAAGAGTCACGAACAGGTTCCCGGCACCCACAATGGTGTCCACCTGGGGCACGCTCTCAGTGCCAAAAGCCATGGCGGCGATGGCTTGAGCCCCGCCGATCTGGTACACTTCGTCGATCCCGCATAAATGAGCTGCTGCCAGGATGGTGTGATTAGTATTAGGTGGAGTGGTGACGATGATCCGTTCCACGCCGGCCACTTGGGCCGGGATGACGGACATCAACAGCGAGGAAGGCAGGGGTGCGGTTCCGCCCGGCACGTAGACGCCAGCGCGCTGCACCGGGGTTACTCGCTGGCCGACAAGGCCGCCCAGCTCGGTCGTGGTCCAATTGGGCAGCGGTTGGCGACGATGAAAATCGCGGATGCGTTCAGCGGCTGTTTCCAGAGCATTCATTAGATCTGGAGTAAGCGATTGGTAAGCTGCCTTAATGTCCTCGGGTGGGGTCAGAAAGTTCTCCAGGTTAACCTTGTCCAGGGTGCGGGACCATTTTCTGAGGGCAGCGTCACCCCCTTCCCGGATCGAGGTTATGATCTGGGTCACAGCCTGGTAAGGGGTGATGTCTGCGCCGAAAACCTCTTCCACCTTCCGCTTGATTGTACCTGGCACCTGCTGGGTGATAAGCGGTTCCCGCCGCAGGATGGTTTTTAGGGCGGTGTCTATGTCATAGATTTTGAACATGCGGTTTATCTCCGTGTATTCATTAATTGTCATTCTTATCAAGGGCTTGGAGCATAGCCTTGTAGGCCTCTGGTTCCTCTTCGAAAATATACTTCACCGACGTCACTACCACACCGCTGCCGCCAATAGTGCGCAGTTCATTGATCGCCTGAGTTAATTGATCTTTGCGGACCACGATATGGACCGCATACCAGTCCCCGTTTTTTTCTGTGATCACTTGAGAGATAGTTGGTCCTTGCAGACCGCTAATAACCTGTTGGGTGCGCATCAGATCAGCGATAACCCTGGGTGATTCGCCCCGGATATTGGCAAATACAGCCACGTTATCCATAGCCCGTAGGTGGGCAACGATAAACTCCAGCAGCTGCCGGGCGATCTCCAGCGCTTCCGGCTTGTATTTTAATGTCGGACGATGGGCGATCAGACAGGCTTGAGAGGAGAGGATTTCTCCGTCTTTCAGTGGTTTGAGATGATTGGCCCGCAAGGTTGTGCCAGTAGAGATCAGGTCAACAATCAGATCGGTGTGACCGATCAGGGGCGCAATCTCCAATGTGCCTTCAGCTGAAATCAGTTCCATATCTTCTAGCCCGTGTTTCTGGAAAAAATTCCGTGTTAAACAAGGGAATTTGGTAGCCACCCGCAAGGGGGCTTTTTTTCGTTTCTGTCGGGTTTCCAAGTCTGCCATGCATTCGATGTCCTCCCAGGCTTCAGGGACGATCACGTTCAGAGTGCAGCGGCCGTAGCCCAGTTCCCGGTGCAGGGGCAGGATTTGATCCCCCACTCCTCCTTGCTCGGAAACTATGTCCCAGCCAGTAATACCAAAATCGACGGTACCGGCGTACACGCTGGCCACAATGTCGCCGGTCCGTTGGAAGAGCACGTTTACCCCGGGCAGACTAGGGATAGATGCCTGGAATTGGCGTGGGTTAGGTTTGTAGATCTGCAGATCGGCTTTGGCCAGCAGTTCTAGGGTGTCATCAGCAAGCCGCCCCTTGCTGGGCAGCGCCAGACGAATGTCATTGCGTTTGGTCATCGGTCCTCCTCGGATAATTCCATCGTTTAATACAAAAAAGCGCCCTCCTCGCGGAGGACGCTCTTGGATGCTTTGTTTTTAGCTAAGAGATTACTTAAACACGTCCTGACCGATCGGATTCGCCGGATGTTTACCATGATGATGGTGGAGGGACGTGTGTTTCTTAATCATAATTGGGCTGATTGTAGCATGAGTAAAGAAGGTTGTAAAGTGCAATTATTGAGATTGTCAGGGCTTAAATTAATTCCTGATCTGCTGGGAGAGGTGACCCCCACTTTTTCAGATCAGACCTGTGACATTGATATCACCATTCTTCGTCTCTGAGAGGGATATATTTTCCTGGTGGCTATTTAGGGTTGGGATAATCTCTCTCGAATTAACGGTGCGGTTCTGACTTGTTAGCTAATTTATAGCTTATCCCTGGAGATAGAATAAACTCCCTTCTATCTGCAAGTTCGGTATGTAATTCACTTTCCAGGCACAAGAGAATATGACCTTTTGTACACCAATGATTGGCAAGGCAGCCAGGGCTATTTTCAACCAAGCAAACCCGAATATTATTAAATTGATGTGTGCGGAGATTTTACTTAGTGCGGATTTCTTGTCACTATAGGGATAGAAAAATCTCATTGATTGATTCACATCACTTCCACGTCGTGCGGTCGGGACTCTTGTAATCCCACAGGAGTCATGCGTACAAAGACGGCCTTATTATGAAGTTCGTCAATAGTATGGGCGTTTGTATAGCTCATACCGGACTGTAAACCACCAACAAGTTGTTTGAGCAATTCACGTACTGAGCCACGATAGGGTACGAATGCTTCGACACCCTCAGAGACATAATCCTCGATCTCTTCCGTAGTAATTTCACTAACCCTCTCGCGGGCCTTGCGAACCAAGTTGGCTTGAAGAGATGCCATACCGCGTAAAGCCTTATAGCGGAGGCCATTACGAATAATCAAAAATCCAGGACTTTCATCCGTACCGGCAAGAAGGCTACCGATCATGACCGTAGAAGCACCCGCCGCTAAGGCCTTTACAATGTCGCCTGACGTACGTACACCGCCATCGGCGATGATTGGTATTCCCTGCGGGCGGGCAACCTTGGCGCAGTTCATTACTGCAGTCAATTGCGGCACACCGGCACCTGCCACTACGCGTGTGATACAGATTGACCCAGGACCAACACCGACCTTTACTGCATTTGCGCCTGCGTCAATCAATCGCTGGGTCCCTTCCGCTGTCGCGACATTGCCACCAACAATTTGTGCCTCGGGAAAATTCTTGCGAATACTGGTAATGATGTCAATCTCCTGCTGGGAATCGCCATGGGCAATATCCACAACGATGCAGTCTGCCCCTGCATCTAATAGCCGGTCTACTCGATTTAGTTCGCCGACATTTGCACCTACCGCTGCTCCAACTGCCAGGTGGCCACGTGGATCCTTGGTTGCCAAGGGATATTTCTCTAACTTTGTAATATCTTTTACCGTGATCAAACCGGTTAGAAAACCGTTCATGTCTACAAGAGGTAATTTTTCGATGCGATGCTCGTGAAGGATTTTTTCGGCTTTCGTTAGCGTTGTATCCAATGGGGCAGTGATTACTTCACGCGTCATTACTTCGGAAAGAGGCCTGTTCGCATCTTTTTCAAATAGAAGGTCGCGTGTAGTGATAATGCCAACTACCTTCCCCACATCATCCAAAACTATGATTCCGCCAGTATACGTTTCCTCCACAATTCGTTTTACATCCCCAATCGTGTTCGTCTCCTTGAGCGTAATGGGGTTATCAACGACAAAAGACTCGCTCTTTTTCACCTGCATAACCTCGCGCACTTGATCGTCAATCGACATAAAACGATGGATAATCCCAATCCCACCTGCGTGCGCCATGGCTATGCCCATATCACTCTCCGTAACCGTATCCATGTTGGCCGAGACGATAGGAGTTTGTAAATTGATTTGTGACGTAAAACGGGTATTTGTTGAAAGCTTGCGGCGGGATTTTACATCAGAGTGTTGTGGAACCAACAGAACATCGTCATAAGTCAGGGCTAGATCGAGCAAAATTTCCATAACAACATCCTCCGTTTGGCATGATACTTATCATCAGGATGGAAAAACATCGAGAAAAAAATATTTAGATTGTCGAAACAACCAATAAATTATATCTCATGTAATTACCAGGCGTAAACCCAAGGAATGTTTCTTGCAGCATTCAGCGTTAAATTAGGACTTTTTAACTTTGCCTTGACATAACTAACGGCCAATTACTTAACATATGACTAGACATATGTTAAGTTGGCAGTGTCCCCAAAAACCGATCCAGAAGTAGTGTCAGGATTAGTACATACAGGAGGCAGAAAAGATGGCTAAGCACACACTATACTCTTTAGAGCAGATCATCACAAAATTGCGAGAAGCCGAGGTCCGCTGACGCGTCAGCCAGGAGAAAACTGTAGGGCAAGACTGCAAATCTTTAGAAATCAGCGAGCAAACCTACTACCGCTGGTGCAGGGAGTACGGGGGAATGGATGTCACTCAGGCCTGGAAGCTCAAGGAAATGGAACAAGAAAATACCCGGCTGAAGAAGCTGGTGGCGGACCTCTCTTTGGATAATGCCATACTCAAGGAGGTGCCCGCAAGCACCAAGGGTGGAGCGGATCTGGCGCACAGAAGGGTTAATAGTCCCTCAGAAACAACCTAAAAGAGGTCGCTTGTGGCTCAATGATGGCTCTGTGGTCCGGCTGAAACCTTCCTTCCCGCAGCATGTCTGGAGTTATGACTTCATGCAAGCCAGAACCCATAACGTTGTTCCCTTTCGGATCCTGAACGTGATCGATGAGTATACCCGGGAATGTCTGGCATCTCGAGCAGCCAGAACGCTTACTCATCAAGATGTACTATCGGCCCTGACAGAGTTATTTATTCAAAGAGGTGTGCCTGTCCATATCCGGTCTGACAACGGTGTTGAATTTACTGCTAAGAACGTGTGCGGATGGCTGTCAAAGCTGCAGATCAAACCGCTGTTCATTTATCTGGTAGCCCCTGGGAGAACGGCTATATTGAATCATTCAATGGCAAAATGAGAGATGAACTGCTGAATGGAGAGATATTCTACACGTTAAAAGAAGCTGAGATTTTGATTGAAATGTGGAGGAAGGAATACAACACTATTAGACCGCACAGCTCATTGGGATATCAACCGCCGGTGCCTGAGGCGATCATGGTTCCCACTACCCAATTTCAGCTGGTTGGACTAATATAAGGAGCGGTACAAATACTGAGGGCACGTCGCGCTGGTTACCGGGTGTATTAGGAATTTTCGGTTAAAGATGGGGCTAAGATAATCCGGGGAGTAAAGAAAAAGCTTTTACGGTCATAAATTTTCTACCAGCTCCCGGACCAAACCGGGTCCTTTGAAGATTAACCCACTATAAACTTGAATAAGTCCTGCGCCGGCGTCCAGTTTTTCACGAGCATCATCCACTGAGCTGATTCCTCCAACTCCAATAATCGGAAGTGTTCCTGCAGTTCTGTGGTGTATTTTCCGGATCAGTGAAGTGCTTAAATCTTTGAGGGGTTTTCCGCTTAATCCTCCTCGAATTCCAGGATTCGAAATCATAAGATTTTCTCTTTGAATCGTGGTATTTGTTGCGATAACTCCATCGGCAGAAGATCCGGAAATTGCCTCCAGGGCATCATCCAGCTCATGATCTGATAAATCCGGTGAAAGTTTAACAAATACCGGTAGTGGTTTATTCACATCCACCCTCAGCCTGTCACGCTCAGTGATTAATATTTGAAGTAAATCATTCAGGAATTCCTTTCCCTGTAGTTTTCGCAGTCCTATGGTATTTGGTGAACTCACATTTACGGCGAAATAATCTACCTTTTTATATAACAGTCTCAAGCATGCAAGATAATCCTGGACAGCTATCTCATTTGGTGTATCTTTGTTCTTACCAATATTGATTCCAAGGATAATCTGATCTCTTTCCAGTGAGGAACCTGGTTGTGTAATCATTTTTGCTGCAAATCTGGCTCCTTTTCCAGGAAATCCCATATGGTTGATAATTGCTTCCTGACGGGGAAACCGGAATATTCTAGGTTTTGGATTTCCGTCCTGCGGACGTGGAGTTACTGTCCCCAATTCAATATGACCAAATCCCAGGCAGGATAATCCTCGCCAAGCAGTACCATATTTGTCATATCCGGCAGCTAAACCTACCGGATTCGGAAATGACAGCCCCGCAAAAGCAACAGGCTGTGAGTTCTCCCGGAAATAGATATAGCGGAGGATTTTCCGAACAAGGGACACTGAACCTCCCGCACGCAACAATCCAAATGTTATATTATGCGCTCGTTCAGGAGCTAAACAAAAAAGAAGTGGCCTGAGTCTTCCATACATGATAAATCCTTAACCGTCAGAATTTAGATTCTGCTCCACACAATTACAGAACTGAAAAATCATTAATCTTCCTCCAGAAATCGATCGACCTTAGCAACGATTTCCCGCTTCACCAAATCGGCAGATTGGTAATAAGTGAGAAGTTCTGAAATTGATAAAAAAGCATGAAGTTGATACCCTTGTTTATTCAAAAAATCCCTGGCATTCTTGCTGCGGTCAATTAACACCACAATATCTTTTATAATCAAGCCATTTTCCGCTAATTTGTGAATAGCTTCCAGCTTGCTATCTCCGGTTGTGATCAGGTCATCTATTACTACCGCGGTGTCGTCGGGTGAAAATATGCCCTCCACCTGCGCTTTGGTGCCATAGGATTTCTCTTCCTTTCTCGGATACACCATAGACCAGTTGCCAAGCAAACTGACCGCGGATGTGATCGGCAATCCAGCATAGGGTAAAGCTGCCACATGTTCAAAATCGAGCGGTGCCAATAAATCACAATAAGCCCGAGCAACCTGAACCAGAAATGCCGGATGGGCAATTAACCTCCGCAGGTCAAAATAAACCGGGCTGGTCTTTCCTGATTTAAGGGTGAATTCTCCAAATTGAATACAGTCCAGATCAAGTAATCCATTAGCAATCTTTTGTTGCTGCTGGGTCAAATGGCTCCTTCGAGTAATCTTTCTGGCATGGGGGCGGGAGGATCTTTCCGCATTTATTGCATCTCTAATTCTCCGGGCTTCCTGGCGGGGATTATCTGCTCTTGATATCGACCGTGATACAGGGATTAACATACCTAGGCCATCTTCCCGAAGGCCCGCACCCAAAGCAGTCTGGAGATTTCCCCCTTGAGCTCCAATCCCAGGTGCAAGTATCCAAATATTGGGATCCATTTGCCTCACGCTGGCCAGAGATTCTACCTGCGTTGCTCCCACAACTAAACCAAGGTTTCCCTGGACATTCCATTGCCGGACAAGATCAGCAATCCACTTGTATAATGGACGCAGATTTCCCGCCGTAGCTGAGGTGGGAATGCGTCCGGAGACCAGCAAATCCTGCAGCTCCGCTGCGCTAGGATTGGATGTTTTGCAGATTATGAAGGCACCCTTAGCGGGATTCTCGATAAAAGGCAATACAGCATCTTTACCAAGGTAGGGATTCAGGGTGACTGCATCAGCATTGAGGATCTCAAAGGCAGCTTTAGCATATGCCCTGGCAGTTGATGAGATATCGCCCCGTTTGACATCAAGTATCACGGGGGTTTCCTCTGGAATCTGGCGGATCACATCTTCTAAAGCAACCATGCCCTCTGCCCCTAATGCCTCAAAAAATGCCGCGTTTGGTTTAAATGCTGCAGCTACAGATGCTGTTTGTTCTATTAACCTGAGGCAGAAATCACGAACAGTCTGGCCACTATATTCCTCAAAGTCTTGTTGATGTGGATCAAGACCAATACATAAGAGCGAGTCAATCTCATTAATGCGATTTTCTAATGCTGAAAAAAACGAGTCCAACGGATTCTCCTTTTATCCAATTATGCTTTCCCAAGCACCATGGCTAACAACGCCATTCTGACATACATGCCATACTCCATCTGTCGGAAGTAGGCAGCCCTAGGATCATCATCCAAATCCATACTGATTTCTCCCACCCTGGGCAGCGGGTGCATCAAAACCAAATCCTCTTTTGCTTCAGCAAGGGTTTGCTGGGTGATGATATAGATTCCTTTGACTTTTTTATACTCATCGGGATCCTCAAATCTCTCTTTTTGTACTCTCGTTACATAGAGAACATCTGTCTCAGGGATAACTTTCTCCAAGAGAGTGAGTTCCTGATAAGGGATGCCCTGATCTTCCAACTCAGTGATGATTTCCCTGGGCAGTTTTAAGATTTCCGGGGATATAAATTTGAGTTTGACATCATACAAGGAAAGTAAACGGGACAGGGAATGAACCGTCCTGCCATTTTTTAGATCCCCCAACATGGTCACTGTAATGCCATTCACTTTATCCTTTTCTTCAATAATAGTAAAAAGATCCAACAATGCCTGGGTTGGATGCTCTCCAATGCCATCCCCGGCATTGATAATTGGTTTCCGGGCATATTGGGCAGCAAGTTTAGACGCACCCACTTCTGGGTGCCTTAAAACAATCACATCAGAATAACATTCCAGAGATCGAATTGTGTCCGGCAAAGACTCCCCTTTTGCCACAGAAGAATATTTTACTTCATTGATGGGGATAACGCTTCCTCCCAACCGCTCCATAGCTGCTGTAAATGAAGAGGCTGTCCTTGTGGAAGGTTCGTAGAATAGATTGGTTAATATTTTTCCCTTTAATAGGTCAAAGGTTCCCACCCTACCTACCATCTCGCGCATTTCATGAGCAACATCAAAAATATATCTTAAGTCTTCCGGTGTGAATTGTTTGACGGAAATTATTGATTTGCCATACCAGGGTGCGCTCCTTTGATCACCAAAAGGCAAATGGGGACTGGAATTAGCATTGTTCTCAGATTTTTTCATAGTATCCCCTTCGTTTACATAATACGTGGCTATGATTTCCTTAGATATTTCTGATATTTTTTCCAAATCCTGGTTTAACCAGAATTTTTCCATCTTGATATACTGTTTCACCCCTGATAACAACCCGTTTTACAAGACCCTGTACTCGTTTCCCTTCAAAAGGAGTCCATTTTGCTTTCGTAAACAGCCTTGATCCTGTTATTTCATAAGTATGGGTTTCATCTATTTCAACCCAGGTATCCTCCTGTTCGGGAAGAGAGAATATCTGTTTAGGATTAGTCCACATCTTCTGGATGATATCCTCCCTATTGAGCCTACCTTCCTGAACTGCTGTAAGAAGCAAAGGCAGGGTTGTTTCCAAACCTGGAAATCCTGGTGGGGCTTGCTCGCTGTCTTTCTCCTGCAAAGTGTGAGGTGCATGATCTGAAGCGATACAATCAATTATTGGCAGGTTCTCCCACAGAGCTTGTTGATCTTCAGTAGAAGCTAAGCGGGGACTGACTTTTGCTCTTCCTGTTGGCATACTTTTCTCATCCTCCTCGGTGAGGAATAGATGATGAGGTGTTACCTCACAGGTAACAGGGACCCCCTTTCTTTTTGCTTCCCGGATCAACAGGATTTCATCTTTGCGGGATACATGACATACATGGACAGGTCGCTGGAAAAGATATGACAGGGTCAAATAAGCAGCCAGTGTTTTTTCTTCTGCATGGGCAACAATCGGGCGGGAACGAGGCCAATGCTCAAAATGCTCAATCCAGGAGGATAGATGCTTCAATAATAAAGGCCCATAAGTTGCATCAAGATACAATTTCATCCCCACTGCTTGTCCGGATATCTCAGCAGCTTTCTTTGCATTATGCTCTCCACCTCCAAGATATATTCCATAGTCACAATATGCTTTTGCCCCTGCCAGTTCAGCAGCAATAGAAAACGACTCATTATCCAGGAGTGGCGGATTAGTATTAGGCATAGCAAATACCGTTGTTATCCCCCCCCCAAGGGCTGCAGATGTTCCAGTTGAAAAGTCCTCCTTATAACTTTCGCCTGGTTCCCGCAGGTGAACATGAATATCAATTAACCCGGGTAATCTAATCATCTGATTTCCGCCTCTGTCTTATTCCAGCTCTGCACTCCAAATCAAAACTGGGGCCAGCCTTTCATATTCGTGCAAAAAAAAAGAGCCATAAAGTGGCTCTTGCCGGTTATAAAAAAAATGCCCGGGAGTGAATCCCTCTCCTGGGCACTTACAATTTCCTGAACGCTTTTCCAAATATTCCATACCGTGTTTTATTCTAATCAATTCTATATTTTTGTCAAGCCCCCGTGTTATTAAAGCTATAAGTTTTCCACGCACACTTTGCAGAAAAGAACCTCTTTAGATTGGAAGAACTATAACACAAAGACAATAAGACGAGGGGATGGTTGCCCGAATATTGTTTTGGAACAGATCGGGGTCAACCCACTCAGCTCCCGTGTCCACAGCGCAGATTTGATCTTAGAATAAATTCTTTGATAGAATCATCATAAGATGACAAATGTAAATCAAATTAAAAACAAAATTGAACAGATCTTCCCGGATTTTGACATCAGCCTGTTTGATAAATTCACGATCAATACCCTGATCAATAATCTAGCGGAAGATCTGGCAGAAGCCCCGCCAAACACGCCAATCGAGAATCTAATTGAGATCGGAGATGTCACCAGTCTTGCAACTCTCCCCCCTGATTTAATATTAAATGGTGAGATTAGAGCCAAACAGGAAGGGATCATAGCTGGGCTACCTGTCGCAGCCTTTTTCTTCCTGCTAACCAATCCCCAATCAGAGATCACCCCGTGCATCATAGATGGCAGTCAGGTCAAACATGGGGAGCTGGCCTTGGCCGTTGTCGGAAACGGGCGCAAATTATTGGCCGCAGAGCGTACCGCCCTCAATTACTTATGTCACCTCTCTGGTGTCGCCACATTGACAAAGCAATTCGTCGATCAAGTAATTGGCACGAAAGCAAAACTCTTCGACACCCGCAAAACCATCCCTGGACTCCGCAAATTTGACAAGTACGCTGTCCTGATGGGCCGTGGAACCAATCATCGGATGGGGCTGTTCGACATGGTCCTGATCAAGGACAATCACATCGATGGCGCTGGTGGAATTTCACATGCTGTCGAGCAGGTTAGAGAAGAATTTGGAAATAAATACCTGATCGAAGTAGAAGCCAAAAACCTGCAGGAACTGCAGATCGCCCTCGAACTCAATGTAGATCGCATCATGCTCGACAACATGAGCATAGATATGATGAGAAAAGCAGTTGAGATCACAGATGGAAAGATCCCACTGGAAGCATCCGGGAATGTCAATCTCAAAATCATTAAACAGATCGCTGAGTGCGGCGTAGATTATATTTCTGTTGGCGTACTGACCCATTCAGCACCAACCTTTGACTTGAGTATGCGTATCAAAGAACAAGGATAAAATAATGAACAAGAATCAGTTATACGAACAGATGCATCAGAAACTCCACAACATCGTCCCGGAAGTCGAACTGCGCTACAAAGCAGAACTGGCCTATGAGATCATTCAACTCAAGAGAGAAAAGAACGCCCTCATTCTTGGACACAACTATATGGAACCAGCTCTGTTTCACTCTATCCCCGATTTCACAGGCGATTCCTTAGAATTAAGCCGCATTGCTGCCGAGGCAGAACAAGACATCATTGTCTTCTGTGGGGTTGAGTTCATGGCTGAAACGGCCAAGATCCTCAACCCAAATAAGAAGGTGCTCATCCCTTCAAACAATGCGGGGTGCTCACTGGCTGATAGTATCACCGCTGATGATGTTCGCGAACTGCGCATTAAATTCCCGGGAATTCCAATTGTTGCATATATTAACACCTATGCTGACGTCAAAGCAGAGATAGATATCTGCTGCACGTCCGGCAATGCCAACGCAGTAGTTGAATCACTCAACTCGGACACGGTCATCTTCCTGCCAGATGAATATCTGGCAAAGAATGTCGCCAAGGACACAGGCAAACACATCATCATTCCTGAAATGGTTAATAATCAGCTCCAAGTACCTGAGAATGATGGTTTTGAGATGATAGGCTGGAAGGGCCGTTGCGAGGTTCATGAGAAGTTTACAGTCTCTGACATTAACGATGTCCGAGCACAATTCCCGGATGTAGTCATCGTCACACACCCGGAATCCAGCCCCGAAGTTGTCGCCGCATCAGATTTTTCTGGCAGCACCAGAAGCATGATAGAATTCGTCAAGAACAACGACGCACCGCATTTCCTAATCCTGACTGATTGCTCAATGGGAGATAACATCGCTGCTGAATATCCTGACAAAGACCTGTTACGCCTATGTAGTGTCCGCTGCCTCTATATGAATACCATCACCCTCGAAGGCACACTCAAAGCCCTGCAGGAAGAAATTTTCGAAGTACAAGTACCTGAAGAGATTCGAGTCAGAGCGCTGCGTTCTGTTCAGCGCATGATCGAGATCGGATAATAAGATGCAAACAGATGTATTGATCATTGGCTGTGGGATGGCAGGCGCTGTCGCAGCCCTGACCTTGGCAGAAGACAACCAGCGACAGATAACTGTTATCACTAGAGCAAAAACCCCAACTGAATCAAATACTTATTATGCGCAGGGGGGGATCATTGGGGGATCCACCGAAAATGACCCTGAAGAATTAATTGCAGATATCCTTAACGCTGGAGCCGGTATTTCACATCTCCCCGCTGTCGAATTACTGGCAAAAGAAGGCCCCGTTCTCCTCCAAAAGATCCTGATCGATAACGCTCAAGTTCCTTTTGATAGAGATGAAAACGGGGAATTGAATTATGCTCTGGAAGGTGCTCATTCTAACCCCCGAATTCTGCATGTAGCGGATATGACTGGTCGGGCGATCATGCATTCTATGTATAAGAAGCTCGCAAAATTACCCAATATCCAAATCCTGACAGAACATACAGCAATCGACCTAATCACCTTCCCCCACCACTCAACAGACCCCTGTAAGGTTTATGAAGATCCGGTTTGTCTTGGGGCATATGTCTTTGATCAAATAAATAAAGAAGTGCTCCAGATCACAGCCGGTTCAACCATCCTTGCTACTGGTGGGCTTGGTCAGATATTCCTTAACACCAGTAATCCAGTAGGTTCTCGTGGAGATGGGCTTGCGATGGCATCCCGCGCTAGAGTGCGGATTATAAATTCGGAATATATCCAATTCCACCCTACGTCTTTCAGCAAACTCGGCTCAGACAATTTCCTAATCAGTGAAGCAGTCCGTGGTGAAGGTGCGGTCCTCTTGACTCCTGAGGGGGATGCTTTCATGGAGCATTATGCTCCCAAATGGAAAGACCTCGCCCCCAGAGATGTGGTTGCCCGAGCAATTTATATTGAAATGCTCAATAATGATTACCCGCACGCATATCTTGATCTGGCAACATATAAAAAGCCAGACGAGATCAGACAGCGTTTCCCGCAGATCTACCAGCACTGCTTAAATGAAGGTGTTGATATCACAAAAGAGTCGATCCCAGTTGTCCCAGCCGCGCATTATTTCTGCGGTGGATTACAAGTAGACCTGAATGGACGCACATCCTTGAATGGCTTATTTGCTATTGGTGAAGTTTCATGTACCGGTATTCACGGCGCAAACCGCCTGGCAAGTTCATCACTATTGGAATGTTTGGTATGGGGTTATAGGGCAGCTCAGGATATTAGCAAGAATGGTAATAGTCAAATCGGAGATCGATCAGAGATACCGGAATGGTCCAGCGCTGGTATGAGATACGACCCCGACCCAGCTTTGATCCACGGCGATATGCAAACTATCAGGAACCTGATGTGGCATTATGTTGGTTTGATCCGCAATAGTTATCGAATCAATCGCGCCATCCGTGACCTCAGGTATCTGCGCTGGGAGATCGAGAGCTTCTACCGTAAAACAAGATTGAGCGATGACCTGATCGGGTTACGCAATATGATCCAGGCCGCATCCGTAATCACATTTGCTGCCAGCCGAAATCGAGAATCACGCGGCAGTCATTACAGAGAAGATAGTATCTAAAAGAGGAGAATCATGCAAAGTCTAAACGCGAATTTCTAAAAGGAATTGAATGGAATAAGTTCCAGGAACTTGAAACAGACCAGCAAAAAGGTCTTCCTAGGCTCAATATACAGAAACCATATCCAGAAGGCACATTGCTGATCGATCTGGTCTCACCAAACGAGTTCAGTCTAAAAAAAACTCAATCATAGATGTGATCGGAAGCCGTCGCACCCACCGCCCATATAAGGGTACTGTGCACTGATAATTCTCGTACTCATACTGGTGCTTGAGCCAACTGTTTCTGCGAGAAAATATATCGAGACCAGCGATCGTCAACGGACGGACGCTTTTAAACCCACCGACTGCAGCGCGTTCAAGATTTCCCCAGTTTCCTGTAAAAACCTCGCATCGAAATTCTTTATTACATTAATAATTTTTCTGAGCTCATTTGATCTAAAAACTGTCTTATCAAGAAAATATCTTTTTATCTTTTCAATAGAATTTTGTAATTCGTTGAAATGATGGAGTTGGGAGTCAATTTGATTTTGAAGATATTCAATGTTTTTGCTTTGTTTGATGTGTGATCGCTCAAATGCATTTTCTAAAGCATTAATAGCCTTTTTTTTGTTATTATTGCTAGGTCTCAAGAGGCTTATACTACACCAGCTTACCTCTTTCAACCTTCAAAGTTGCACTTACGAATTGAATCTAGCCGTATATTTACGCACGAAAATGGGAGATACTTATATTCCGGTGCTAAGGATAAGAATATAACAGATTGCTCTATGGTTTTTGATGATAATTTTGGTTTGGTATTTCTGAGAGATGATCTTAGTGATATCCTTAACTGTGAACCATAACAAGCGATTAATCTATTGAGGTATTTTATTCACCAATAGATTAGTTATTGGCCCCTACCGCAAAGAGGAGGGTACCATGTCAAAATCTCCCGTTTCAGCCAAGAAAGTAACCACATCTACATTCCGCGCTAAAAAAGTGCGTGGGGATCCTATCACTATGTTAACTGCTTATGACTATCTTACGGCAAGGGCAGTTGACTTGTCCGGGATTGATTCCATTCTGGTGGGTGATTCCCTGGGGATGGTGATTCTGGGATATGAAAATACACTGCCAGTCACCATGGCGGATATGATTCATCACTGCCGGGCAGTCTCGCGGGGAGCCTCAAGGGCGCTATTGATCGGGGATATGCCTTTTATGTCATATCAGGTCAGCTCCCGTGAAGCAGTCAGGAATGCTGGACGATTCCTCCAGGAAGCCGGTATGGATGCTGTAAAGCTGGAGGGTGGCAGGGAGCGCCTGGAGGCTATCCAGGCAATTGTTGGTTCCGGGATTCCAGTCCTGGGTCACCTGGGACTGACCCCTCAAAGTGTTCACCAGCTGGGAGGTTATAAAGCTCAGGGCACCACTGCAACTGCGGCGCGCCGCCTGCTGGAGGATGCCATACTTCTGGAGGATTCCGGCTGTTTTGGCATTGTCCTGGAATCTGTTCCAGCCAGAGTTGCGGAATATATCTCCACCCGTTTGTCCGTACCTACCATTGGCATTGGGGCAGGAGGGGGATGTGATGGCCAGGTGCTGGTTACTCACGATCTACTGGGTTTGTTTGATAAATTCACACCGAAATTTGTCAAGAAGTACGCGGATCTCCATAAACATGTCGATGCGGCCCTGGCTGCCTACAAGAAAGAAGTTGAAGATGGCGTTTTTCCTGGGCCGGACCACTCTTTTTCGATCCCGAATGAGGAATGGCAGCTGTTCCTGGAAGAAGATGGAGTTTCCTGATCAATGGCGGAAATTACTATCATCGGGACTGGTGCAATGGCACTCTACTTTGGCGGCCGCTTGGCTGCCGCCGGAGAGGTAGTGCGTTTACTGGGTAGCTGGCAGGAAGGCATCGATGCCATAAATCGAAAAGGCATTTGTGTGGTGAGCAGTGCTGGAAAAAGATATTTTCCAGCAGAGGCTTCAGCGGATCCAGGGAAATTCCCTTCTACACACATGGCATTGGTGTTAGTAAAATCCTGGCAAACCAAGGGGGCAGCCAGGCTTCTGGCAGAGGTGCTGCATCCGGACGGGATTGTTTTAACCCTTCAGAATGGATTGGGGAATGCAGAAATATTGACTGCCGAATTTGGAGAAGAACAGGTCGCCCAGGGGGTGACCACCTATGGTGCAACAGTGCAGGGTCCGGGAACCGTTTGTCCCGGCGGGGAAGGTGTGATCTCTGTCCAGCAGCACCCCAAACTGGCTCCGCTTATCCAGACACTGCGGCACTGTGACCTAGAGGTGCAAGAAGTTTCTGATATAACCAGTATATTGTGGAGCAAACTGGTCATTAACGTGGCGATTAATCCCCTGACCGGAATTTTGGGAGTGAAAAATGGCAGCCTGCTCGACAGTCCTGCTGCCACAAAGATTATGGGATTGGCAGCCAGGGAAGCGGCTGAAGTTGCCAGTGTTATGGGTATCAAGCTCAATATCAAGGATCCCGGCCGGAAAGCGGAACGGGTCGCAGCAGCTACAGCGGAAAATCTGTCCTCCTTGCTGCAGGATATCCGGCGCAACGCCCCAACTGAAATTGATAGCCTTTGCGGTTCGGTTGTCCGGTCAGGGAGAATGGTGGATCTGCCAACCCCAGTAAATGAGATATTGATGTTAATGATTCAGGCTAAAGAAGATTTTTACAAGGAAAGCCAACTATGAAAATCGTGAAAACAACATCTGACTTAAATACAAAACTGGACGGGTTGGATCGGACGCTGGGTTTTGTGCCGACAATGGGATACCTTCATGAGGGCCATCTCTCTCTGGTGCGCAAGGCCCGGGAAGAAAATACCACAGTGGCTGTCAGTATTTTCGCAAATCCGACTCAATTTGCGCCAGATGAAGACCTGGCGAGCTATCCGCAAGATATCGACCGGGATCTTGAGTTATTAACTGGTGAGGGAGTGGATCTGGTCTGGATCCCTACTGTGGAGACCATGTACCCGGATGGCTACCAAACATGGGTTGAGATGGATCATTTATCTTCTATCCTGGAAGGATCATACCGGCCAACACATTTCCGGGGGGTTGCTACTGTGGTAGCCAAGCTTTTTAATGCGGTAAGTCCAGATAAGGCTTACTTCGGGCAGAAAGATGCCCAGCAGGCAGCAGTTATTAAGAAGATGGTCCGCGAATTGAATTTCCGAATTGAAATTGTAGTTTGTCCGATCGTGCGTGAACCTGACGGAGTTGCAATGTCCAGCCGGAATACATATTTGGACGAAGAAGAAAGGCTGGCAGCCAGATGCCTTTCGAGAGGTTTGTTCCTGGTGCGTGATGCATTCCAGAAGGGAGAAAGAAGGGCAGAGGTATTAAAGACGATTGTCAATAATGAGGTTGTTCATGAACCGCTGGCCAGGCTCCAGTATGTCTCCTGCGCTGATCTAACTTCCTTGGCGGAGCTTGAAAACGAAGTCCAGGCATGCCTGATCTCGATGGCAGTATTTGTGGGCAAAACTAGATTGATCGATAATCTTATATTAGGGAAGTGAGCATGTATAGAAAAATCCTAAAATCAAAAATCCACCGTGCAACAATAACGGATTCAAACTTGGAATATGAAGGCAGTATCACAATTGATAGAGCATTAATGAACAGGGCCGGCATGGTGGAATATGAACTCGTCCAGGTGGTCAATATAAATAATGGTGCCAGATTTGAAACCTATATCATTGTGGGAGAGGCTGGTTCAGGTAAGATTGAACTCAATGGTGCTGCTGCGAGACTTGCCCATCCCGGAGACAGGATTATTATTATGTCTTATGTTATGGTAAACGAAGAAAATCTATCTGATTGGAAACCCACGATTGTGCTTGTGGATGATATAAATCAAGTTAAGGACGTTCTATGTTAATGACAATTGACATTGGCAATAGGGGTTTTTTGCACATCCCCTCAAAAAGGTTCAATCCAAATCCTCGTAAATGTCGACTGCCCCTTGGGCTAGCTCCTGAACTACCGATTCGAGATTGATGATTGCAGGTGGATCCAAGAACTCGAATCTTCCGTGGAAGTTAATATGTTGCCAAGCAATCGGAGAAACTCGTCCAAGTCGCGTCACCCGTTCGGCTTCTCCCGCGGCTTTTTTGATCTCAAGCAAACGAGACAGCAAAGTCGCGTTGTAGTAAATGATGCAATTTGTAATCAATCAACTGCATAGAGATTTTTTCTCCGCTAGACAGGAAGAGCTGCATCCAGTACGGAGACATCTGCCTGGACGAAGAGAAGCAGCGCGTGTTCACGCAGAAGGGGTTTACTCACCTAAGCACCAAAGGAATGCAGGTCTTAAAATACCTGATCAAAAAGGAGGGCGCCCTGGTTACTAAGGAAGAACTCTTTACCAAGATATGGAAAACGTCTTACATTGAGGACATGAATACCCTGTACACAAACATGGTCTAACTGAGAAGGGCAATTGAGGAAGATCCTTCCAATCCTCGCTATTTACTCACTGTTAGGGGGAAGGGCTATCTACTGAATGGCAAGTGAGCCGCCCAGACGGCTGGAGAGCGATTTCTTGAGGGAAATGCATACTGATACTACCCGAGAACAAGTCGATATTATTGAATTGCGTATAGGCAATACAGCACTATGGCCAAATAATTCAAATACACAAATAAAAATACTCATGAAAATTTTTATATAAACTGACAGGTTGGTCCAGACAGTCGGGTAGAGCAGGGGGATGTTCTTATTAAGGTGCATAATAATTATCAGTGATCATGAATGAGTAATAATTACTCTCGCCCGTATACCAGAAAATACCCCATAAGCAGTCGGTGAGTTATATCCCTCTATTTTATTTGCTAAAGGTGAAGAAGGCAGGGAAACTGCTGAGCTTTTTACAAAACTGAACTACCTTCAGAAAATATTGTCATTTCTTACGAAAAGCGTGGCAACGCTGAGAATTACATCAAGGAAGCCAAGTATGATATGGCGGTTGGCCATCTTTTGCTAAAATCGTTTTGGGCAAATGAGGCAGTGTTTCAAATGATGATGTTTTCATACAATCTATTTTTACTGTTCAAATTTGATTCTCTATGCATTTCAGAATACAGAAAGCAAATCAAGACATTCCGTTTGAAGTATGTTTTTCTTGCTGGGAAGATTATCAGAACTGCAAGATATGTGGTTATGAAACTTTCAGCAAAATATCCGTATAAAGATGTGTATGAAAATTGCTTGTCCTAAGAAAATAGTGTTGAATGTTCCGGCGTTGGCTTCAGTGTGTTTTATGAGGTCTGTTTACCTTACCCAATATTCTGCTTCACAAGAATTATTTCTAAAATTCATCGCAATGGGGTGCCGAAAATGCTATACTGTCGGAAGTTTCCCCAAAATTCTTCACCAGTTGAAAAGAATGTAGATAATTATATATTGACGTGGAATTCAGATAAGACGTAAGTTATAAGCAGTAAACAGTAATCAGTTATACGTGTTCGGTGATCTGCAGAAACGATTCTTTGAATTGCTCAGGTTCTTTATCTAAATACTCCGGCGTTTGATCTACTGCACTGAAAATAGTCCTATAATAATTCTGTGACAGACCTCATACAACTCAATCATGCTACTGTGCCGGGAAAAAACCTGGATGAGCTCTCCGGAGAACGTTTATGATGGCCGGGCTCAAGAAATTTCCAACCCAGGGGCGGATCGGGCTGGGATTGATTTTAATTTTCTGGCCGCTGAATTGGTTTGCGGCGGGGGTGAGAACAGGATTGGGGTTTTTCCCGCTCTGGTTGGGATACATCCTGCTGATGGATGGTTGGGTGTTCCTCAGGAAACGGAGTTCCCTTCTTTCCCGGAGCTGGTGGAGAT
>Ga0208279_1000387_pt1 | contig 36897 bp, 38 predicted proteins | sample AntAceMetag02UKM_FD_184766 | JGI IMG/M metagenome (GOLD analysis project Ga0208279, IMG submission 184766) | Saline lake microbial communities from Ace Lake, Antarctica - Antarctic Ace Lake Metagenome 02UKM (SPAdes) (version 2) | ecosystem: Environmental > Aquatic > Non-marine Saline and... | reverse complement strand
TGGGTGTGTTTCAAATGGGTTAGAGCAACCTTGCGAAGGTTACAAATGGCCTTTCTGACATGACGATTTCCTGCTAGAGTAAGCACTTTTGGGCTGAAACGTATACGCTAACCTTCGCAAGGTTTTTCTTCCCAACTGAAATGAAACACACCCAATTCGTTTACACTCGTGTGACGTACTCGCCCGTGCGGGTGTCCACGCGGATCACGTTGCCCTGCTTGACGAAGAGCGGCACCTGTACCTCCAGCCCGGTCTCCAGTGTCACTTTCTTCAGCGCGCTGCTGGCCCGGTCGCCAGCGATTGCCATCTCTGCCTCGACCACCTCCAGTTCCACCGTCGTCGGCAGTTCCACATCCAGCGGTTCTCCCTCGTGGGTTGCCAGCACCAGTTCCATTCCCTCTTTGAGGTAGCGAATCTGGTCGCCCAGCGCAGAGGCGGACAAGGCCGTCTGGTCGTAGGTCTCGGTGTCCATAAAGTGATACAGATCGCCATCGGTGTAAAGATACTGTATTCCCCGTCGCTCGACACGGATGTCCTCCACCCGGTCGCCAGAGGTGAAGTTGTGCTGGATGGTCGCGCCGGTGCGCAGATTGCGTAGCGTGGTGCGAATGACCGCCTTGCCTCGCCCCGGCTTGTGATGCTGGTACTCCAGCACCTTGTACAGTTCACCATCCATCGTGAATGTGACACCCTTGCGCAGTTCGTTGACGTCGATCATAACCGGTTTCCTCCCATCAGGTTGTCTGGATTATACCCGTTATGCCCATACCGTCAACTGCTCTCGGCGTGGGGTTTTCGAAACGGAACGAGTCTTTACGTTTGTACTGGATCGAGTTTCCTGGTAAAATCAGGCTAAACATGTTCGCAGAAGGCTGTTCTCAATGTGCGGGAGGAGATCGGATGAGTTCACGAACCGTGCCGATTATCAACGTCAGAGGAACACCCCGCGAGCGGGGACGCCAGCAGGGGGAAGGAGCGCAGCCTCAGATCGTCGGGATGCTGGATGCCTACCGGGAAATCCTTCCCGCCGCGACCAAAGAGACGTGGGAATTCCTGGAACCGTTGCTCAGTCTGCCCACCCTCTATGCTCCAAAGATCTCCTGGGACGGCAAATGGGCCGCCTGGACCTGGTTTCGGGTGGGTCCGCTGGCCGATGTGTACGCCGCTCCCACCGATGGCTCGACCCCGCCTGTCCGCCTGACCGAGACGTCGCAGGACACGCTGCTCGTTTCGTGGACCCCCGACAGCCGGGCAGTGTTGGTGTCACAGGACGGGGATGGTGATGAGCGCGCACAACTTTTTCGGGTGGATCTGGCCAGGCCAGGCGTCATGCACCCGCTGACCGGGCCTGCGCCGAATTACTTCCTGCGAGGCGGTCAATTGCATCCCAACGGCCGCTGGCTGGTGTACGCTGCCAACTTCGACGTTGCCACCGGCCAGGAGGTCGAGCCGACGTGGCTCTACCGCCATAACTTGGAGACTGGCGAGCGGAAGCCCCTGGCCTGCCCAGAGAGGGGCTGCTATTACGAACCTGAGTTGAACGAGCGGGGTACGCACATCCTCTACAACCGCAACGACCTGCATCCCGCTGGGTACCAGGTCTGGTTGGTGGATGTCGAGGGCCGAGAGGACCGCGAGATCCTCAATTTCGGTCCAGAGAAGAAAGTATATGGTTCGTGGTTCCCCGATGGCCGGCGCGTATTGGCTCTGGCCGAGACCGAGACGCATCAGCGGGTGGGAGTCTGGGAGCGGGAGAGCGGTGCGCTGCGCTGGCTGCTGGACGACCCGGACCGCAACGTGGAATCCGCCTGTGTGCCGCATGGCAGCGAGCGAGCGGTCGTTGTCGAAGTCAAGGATGCGTGCGTCCGTGCCTCGCTGCTGGACGTGGAGACGGGAGAGGAAATCCGCCTGTCCGAAATTCCCGGTTCCCTCGTCCCCCTGGCTCCAGTTGGGGAGGGCAAGTGGGTCGGAAAATACTACGGCTCCCGGCAGCCAGCGGATCTCGTCCGATTCTCCCCGGCGGACCTCCGGCCCGAGTCTTTCGTCAGCCTTACGCATGTCTGGGAGCGCACTCCGCTCTCTCCAGACGACCTGACGGCGGCAGAGGACTTTCGCTGGCAATCGGTGGACGGCATTGGGATTCAAGGCTGGCTGTATCGGACTCAGGGAGAGGCCAAGGGCACTATCGTGTACGTCCATGGTGGCCCCACGGCCCACAGCGAAGACCAGATCAACCCTCAGATCCAGTTCTTTGTCTCACAAGGTTTCAACGTGCTGGCCCCGAACTACCGGGGCAGCACAGGCTTCAGACGGGCGTTTCGGGAGGCCATCAAGGCGGATGGCTGGGGCGGCCGGGAGCAGGAGGACATTCGGACCGGGATCGAGGCGTTGATCGCCGCCGGAGTCGCGGAGCCGGGCAAGGTGGGGATCACCGGCACCTCCTACGGTGGCTATTCTTCCTGGTGTGCCATCACCCGTTTCCCGCCGGAGGTTGTGGTCGCCGCTGCGCCCGTACAGCGAGGAGATGATGGGCGGATCACCCAACCAGGTTCCGGACCGCTATCGGGAGCGCTCGCCGATCAACTTTGTGGCGAACATCAAAGGCCAGTTGCTGATTGTCCAGGGCTTGCAGGACCCGAACGTCACGCCGGAGAACGTCAGGACGGTCAGGGCTGCCCTGGGGCGGGCAGGCATAGAATATGGTTTGCTGGCTTTTGAGGACGAGGGACATGGCATCTCCCGGCCGAAGAACCAGAAGACCCTGTACCTGCGTCTAGTGAGATTCTTCAGGGAGGCGTTTGCCGGGACCACGGTAGCCTGAAGTAGAGGAAATACAGTCTGCTCTACCTGGCACACGTTTGAGCGCGACCACCGTCGATTGGACAGGAGATCCCTGTAATCCATCCTGCTTTCGGGGAAGCAAGGAAGTAGATCAGGTCAGCCACTTCTTCGGGTTGACCCACACGGCCAAGTGGATGCGTGGTCTTGCTGTGCTCCAAGAAAGCCGCGTACTGATCGTTGTCCATCCCGCCGGTACGGTGCAGAGATGTGACGACGACGCCAGGGTTCACCGCGTTGACCCGCACGCCCTTGCTTGCTACTTCCAGCGCGACGCAGTGCGTGAGCTGGTCCGCGGCAGCTTTGCTGACACAATAGGCCAGGACACCTGGGAAGGCGCGCATACCATTCACACTGGAGACGTTCACGATGTTTCCCTGGCGTTCAATCAGGTATGGCATTGCGCACTGAATCAGGTAGAAAGGGCCGCGCACGTTCACGTTCATAATGTAGTCCCAGTCTTCGAGGGTAGTGGTCTCAATCGTTCCTGTGGCGATGATGCCGGCCGCATTGACGAGCACGTCAATCCCACCGAACACCTGGGCCACTTCGCGGACCACGCGCTCGATTTCCGCTTCTTTTGTCACGTCGGCGACAATCGCCTTCGCTTCGCCTCCGTCAGCCGCGATTGTTTTTGCACCCTCTGCCAGTATGTCGCCACGGCGGGCGACCAGAGCTACCTTGGCCCCCTCCGAGGCAAACTTGAAGGCCGTGGCCTTGCCGATCCCGCTGCTCGCGCCTGTGATGAGCGCGACCTTACCTTCCATTTCGCCCATTTTTGTCGTCCTCCCTTATTGTACTGCTCAATCCATCCAGGGGAGTCTTTCCAGATCAACGTTTCCCCCGGAGAGGATGATCCCTATTCGCTTGGCCGAGAACGCCGAGCGCCTGCCCAACACCGCTCCGAGTGGCACTGCGGCCGAAGGCTCCACGATGATCTTCATCCGTTCCCAAATGTGGCGCATGGCCCTCACGATCTCTTCCTCGCTCACTGTCACGATTTCTCTGACAAGCCTCTTTATGATCGGGAAGGTCAGGTCGCCGAGAGATGTAAGAAGTCCATCTGCAATGGTATCAGGATTCACCGACGGGATGATCCTACCGGCCTCCATAGAACGGTACGCATCATCTGCTTTCTCGGGTTCCGCGCCGATCACGTCAGTCTGTGGTGAAACTTCGGAGATGGCAAGGGCAGTCCCGCTGAGCAGACCGCCGCCTCCCACCGGGGTCATCACGATGTCCAGGTCTGGAATCTCCTCGCAGAGTTCCAACGCAGCCGTTCCCTGCCCCGCGATGACTCGATAGTCGTTGTAGGGATGGACGAAAGCAGCTCCGGTGCGCTCGATGACTCTAGCCAGCCTCTCCTCGCGGGCCGCAAGCGTCGGTTTGCAGAAAGTTATCTCCGCCCCATAACCGGCCACCGCAGCCTTTTTCACGGCAGGAGAATTATCTGGCATAACCACGTATGCCTTCGTCCCTCGCCAATGGGCCGCCAGGGCCACAGCGGCCGCGTGATTCCCGGATGAGTGCGTGGCTATCCCCTGTGCAGCATCCTCATCCTCCAGAGAGAATACTGTGTTAGTCGCCCCCCGGATTTTGAATGCACCCACCTTCTGAAAATTCTCACACTTGAAGAAAATCTCCGCCTCACACATCCGATTCAAGGCACTGCACGTGAGGACAGGAGTACGGTGCACAAGAGACCTGATTCGCTCGGCTGCCCCTCGGATTTCCTTTATCGTTGGCTCATTCATCAGCAACTCCTGCCTGAGCATTGTACGGTCATCTTTATGGACAACGGCGAGTTTGACGGTATCCAGTTGCAGGCCACGAAGGGTTATCCTACTCATCATCATTCTACACCCGTCAACTAATCTTGGCAATCGGTTGTTGGAACAGGGTTCCCTATGAGTTTCCCGGCTTCTCGCAACTCGTCTTGGGACGAAAACGACGGGTCAGGGGAGAGTTGATCTCGTCTAACACGATACCAGTGCTCAACCAGGTCAATCCTGGAAGCACCCCGATTTTGTTGTAGATGATGTCCTTTAGATCATCCACGTCGCGGGCGTAGACTGTGATGAGTTCATCCGTGTCACCGGTCAGGGTTTGCACACTGGTGACCTCGAGCAGTCTGGCGGGTTCATGGAGAGAGTTTTCCAAAGAAACGTTGTGAGCCCGGGTTACCTTAATGACAGCCTTGATACCTATTTTATCACCCGGCGATTAACGACACCTCGGCGTCGGACATGGTGCGCAGAGAAACGATTCTGCAAGCGATAGAAGAGGCCAAAGAGGACGTTGACTTCTTGAAAGGGCTGTACGACGCTGTGAAGAGCGAACTGACGGTGCCTTCGCCCTTCCGCGAAACGATCGAGGAGACCTTGAGGACTTCTCTGGCAGAACTGGCCGCCGAGGAGAAGTGGGCGCGAACAGACCCCGAGACCGCCGAGGTGGCGACGGTAGCGGAGAAATTTGACAGCCTGGTGATCCACAGATTCTACCGGCTGCCTGGCCTGGGCATGTTTGTTCGTTTGCTCGATGCCCAGATAGCAGCGACGGGCGAATCACTGTCGCTATCCTCCGCACGCGGGGCAGCCGGGGCAGCCTTCGAGGCGCGCGCTGCTGGCCTGGAGGCTGAACTAGAGTATACCGTGATCCCTATCCAAAAGCTGGTGCGCGTGCAGTTGGGTAGCGCGCTGCTGGGCGACAGGCACAGCGTCAGGCGGCAGAGTGAGAAGGCTGCAAGGCAAGCCCACGGCCCTGCGCTTTTCGCTACCCGGCACCGGTCGGGGTGAGGGAAGCGGGGAGGTAGGCACTGTCGTTTGTGCAAGTGCCGCCGTTGTAGTACAATCTGGGCGAGTCGCCGTTTCCACTTATGGCGTGATATGCGAAGTACTTCGTATATTGAGCGATAGGCGAAATACTTCGCCTATTTAGAGGGTGTTTTAAAAGTCTAGACTCTGCTTAATTTCAGACCTCGGAGGTCTCGAAAAGTGACTTTTTGCGCTCAAATGGCCTCAAAATAGCCGTTTTTGCTCCGAAAAGTGTAATGGTCAGCGACATCGTGCAGTCGCCCAAGTCACCGATAGGGCAATTGCGGGGCAATTTCCAGGGGCAAACAGGCCCCGTGGCAATGGTTTTGTATTTTTTCAACTGTACCATCTTGTTGACCATTACATTTTTGCTCCGAAAAGGCTCGTACAAGACCTCCGAGGTCTATGGTAGACACTTTTAAAACACGCTCTCAGAAGTTAGCCCGCTGCTGCGCAAAGTAACCATTGAGCTTTTGAAGACACTCTCTTACAAGGAGACTAACGAGAAATGAATAAAATGATCAAGATACTGTTCCTCGCCGCAAATCCTTCAGATACCTCTCGGCTGAGGCTAGCTATGGAAATTCGAGCCATAGATCAAGCACTACGCCAAGCCAAGTTTCGAGACAAGTTTGACATTGAACAGCATTGGGCAGTTCGCGTTACTGACCTGCAAGCCTGTCTTCTTCGTCACAAGCCTGACATTGTACACTTCAGCGGTCACGGAAGCACGTCAAGCGCAATCATTCTCGAAGATAACTCTGGAAATAGCCACCCAGTCTCAGTTCGTGCGCTCAGTCAACTATTCTCTGTGCTCAAAGATAATATTCGCTGTGTGGTGCTCAATGCCTGCTATTCGGAGCGACAGGCTAGAGCAATTGCAGAACACATAGACTGTGTTATTGGAATGTCCACAGCCATCGGGGATTCGGCTGCAATCAGCTTCGCTATGGCATTTTACCAGGCTCTAGGTTATGGCAGAGATGTGAAAACCGCTTTTGACTTGGGTTGTGTGCAAATTGATTTAGAAAACTTGGACGAGCAAGACACACCGAAGTTAATAGCTATAAGCGCAAATCCACAGGAAATTGTTTTTGCTCCTGATGCAGGAGATTCAATACGCCCGGATATTCCTCAGGGTAATATTCCCGGAAGGACCGACGATGCTTCACTTAGGCCTACTCCTTCATCCGAACAATCGGCAACGGTTATTCAACAGCATGCAGGCGATAACGCTGTTCAAATCGGGCAAGCACGGGACATAAAAATTCAGCGATAGGAGCAACTCGTGAATGACCAAATCCACCAACAAGCAGGTAATCATGGTGTTCAGGTCGGCACGGCACGGGACGTGTTCATTGGCACGCCTACACCGTCCCGCCCCGGCAGCGCCCCGCCCCTTCCTTCGCTTATAATTGGCCGCGAAGACGCCTTACGCGACCTCAAAACCCGCCTTGCATCGGTGCAAATCCTAACCATCATCCAAGGCTGGCCCGGCGTTGGCAAAACAACTATCGCCGCCGCCCTCGCCCACGACCCTGACCTTGACGCCGCCTTTCCCGACGGCGTCCTGTGGGCCTCACTTAGCCCGACCCCCAGCCTGTTCAACGAACTGGCAACCTGGGGCCGCGCCCTGGGCACCGAGGACCTCTTGCGCGCCCGCACGCTGGAAGAAGCCTCAGCGCAGTTGGCCGCCCTGCTGCGCAATAAGCGCATGCTCCTCATCGTGGACGACGTATGGGAGCCTGAACATGCCATGCCGTTCAAAGTGGGTGGGCGCGGGTGTGCTATGCTCGTCACCACCCGCCTCAACAGCGTAGCCAATGACTTAGCTCCCACACCCAACGACATCTACCGCTTGCCCATCCTGACCGACGACAAAGCCCTTGAACTGCTCCAAACCCTGGCCCCCACCGTCGTCGCCCAATACCCCAATCCATCCCTGGAACTTGTCCGCGAACTGGAAGGCTTGCCGCTGGCCCTACAAGTAGCCGGCCACATGCTCAACATCGAAGCCAGCTTCGGCTTTGAAGTCACCGACCTGCTGGCCGAACTTCGCGAAGGAGCCAGACTGCTGGAAGCTAAAGCCCCCGCCGACCGCGTTGACCTGGCGAATGAGACCATCCCCACAGTAACCGTCCTTTTGCAAAAGAGCACCGAACGCCTGAACGAGCAGATGCGTGAATGCTTTGCCTACTTGGGCGTTTTCGCCCCCAAGCCTGCCACCTTTGATCTGGAGGATATGCAGGCTGTTTGGGAAGTAGAAGACCCCAAACCTATCGTGCGCGAGTTGGTTGCCCGGGGCTTGCTGGAACCCATTGGCTCTGACCTATTTCAAATGCACGCTCTACTGGTTATGCATGCCAAATCTCTGTTCCCGCCGGAGGAATGATCGATGCGCAGTCAACGTGAAACCCAACTACTGCATGCCAAACGCTATGAAGCTGTACTTCGTGAAGCTAACATACTCTATTTGCAGGGAGGTGAGTCATTAAAGCGTGGACTGGAGAAGTTTGATAAGAAGTGGGGACAGATCCAGCATGGGCGGGCCTGGGCCGCAGCCAATGCCGGTCAAGACAGCATCGCCGCCCAACTGTGCAGTGAATACCCCGGCGTCGGCCTCTGGACTCTCGAACTGCGCCAGCACCCACGCGAGAGAATCCGCTGGCTTGAAGAAGCTCTCGCTGCCGCCCGGCGTCTCAAAGACCGTGTCGCCGAAGGCACCCACCTGGGCGACCTGGGATCGGCCTACACCGCCCTAGGCGACCCCCGCCGCGCCATCGAGTGTCACGAGCAATCGCTTACCATCATCCGCGAAATCGGCGACCGCCAAGGCGAAGGGGCAAATCTGGGCAGCCTGGCCAGCGCCTACTTCGACTTGGGCGACTACCGCCGTGCCGTCAAGTACCACGAACAGGCACTGGTCATCTTTCACAAGATCGGCGACCGCCGTGGCGAAGGGAACACCTTGGGCAACCTAGGCAACGCCTACAGGGAACTAGGCGACCCTCGCCGCGCCATTGAGTTCTACCAACAGGCGCTTGTCATCTTACGCGAGATTGGCGACCGCAGAGCCGAAGGCGCCCACCTGGGCAACCTGGGATTGGCCTACGCCACCCTGGGCGACCCCCGCCGCGCCATGGAGTGCTACGAACAGCGCCTTGACATCGCCCGCGAGATGCGCGACCGTCGCGGCGAAGCCAACGCCCTGGGCAACCTAGGCAACGCCTACAGGGAGCTAGGCGACCCCCGCCGCGCCATTGAGTATTACGAACAACAATTAACCATCACCCGCGAAATCGGCGACCGCCATGGTGAAGGCAACGCCCTGGGCAACCTGGGCAGCGCCTACCGCAACCTGGGCGACCCCCGCCGCGCCATCGAGTGTTACGAACAGCGCCTTGCCATCGCCCGCGAAATCGGTGACCGTAGAGGCGAAGGCAATGTATTGGGCAACTTAGGCAATGTCTACCTTGTCCGAGGCAACCTCCGCCGCGCCATCGAGTTCTACGAAAAGGCGCTTGTCATCTTGCGTGAGATTGGCGTCCGCCAACTGGAAGCCATCCACAGTCGGAATCTCGGCCTGGCCTACCAAAAACAAGGCGATTTGGCGCGCGCCATTGAGTATTACGAACAGTCACTCGCCATCGCACGGGAGATAGGAGACCGCCGAGGCGAAGGCGATGCACTGGGCAATTTAGGCGATGTCTATATCCGAGGCAACCCCCGCCGCGCCATTCAGTTCTCCGAACAGTGCCTTGCCATTGCCCGCGAGATCGGCGACCGCCAACGTGAAGGTCAAGCTCTGGAAAACCTGAGTGTGGCCTACACCGCCTTGGGCGACCGGCGACGCGCCATCGAATACTGCGAACAGCACCTTGCCATCGCCCGCGAGCTAGGAGACCGCCGAGGCGAAGGCAACGCCCTGGGCAACCTGGGCGGTGCCTACGGGTACTTAGGCGACCCCCGCCGCGCCATTGAGTTCTACGAAAAGGCACTTGCCATCTTCCGTGAGATCGGCGACCGGCGAGGCGAAGCTATGACCAGTCGGAATCTTGCCCGTGTCATCGCCGCGAAGCAAGTTGCCGTGGACTACGGACGCGCAATCAACTACCCCAACGTCGAAAAAGACGCCGCCAGAGATGAGGGTGAACCACAGCCCAGCAAGAAGTGGCAATTCTGGAAATAACCCACGCCTCCCAATCTGTTATCCGAAGTGCCAACCAGCTAACAAGGAGTATATTCCATAAACAACATCAACCTAAACACCCAAGGCAACACCTCAATCGGTGGTGACGTCACCGGCCGCGACAAAATCACCGCTGGTGGCGACATCGTCGAGGGAGACAAGACCACTGCTGGCGGCGATGTCGTCGGGCGAGACAAAATCACCAAAACCTACTATCCCCCCAGCACCCGAGCCCGACAGTGCACCGCCATTGCCCTCCATGGTCATCGGCCGCGAAGACGCCTTGCGCGATCTCAAAGCTCACCTTGGCAAGGCCTCTGTGGCTTTAGGCTTGGTTTTTCGGTGTTTGGCTTGCGGCCGGTTTCGCGTGCGGCGGGCGTTTGCAAGCGGCAGGATGCTGGTCATGTTGCCGTGAGGCTTGGGTGCAGTCCACTATCAGGGCGTGCGGGGGCTACGATTGTGGGTGGAGGGGGCGCGAGCTAACCTCCGCTGCAGCTGACGTGGCTATCTGGTCCGTAAATCGAAGGCGCGTACACGCTTGCAGGTACTCTCTCAGCCAAGGTGCTTGCCTGCACCCGCCACGCAGCTGAGCTTTGTCGTTATCTCACCTCAGCCCAAACCCAACGTGGCCCTCCGGCATGTGCATCTTGAGCATAGCCGAAAGACTCAGGGCGCGACTTGGCACCACACGCAACCTAGCCGTAGAGCAACGGCGGCGCAGAGACGCCGTGGAATGCAAAACAAGGGGTGCTCTCCCGCCGTCGAGTTGGAAGATGAAAGTAGCAGGGCGACGTCGCCAGCCCAGACGCAGGCGGGAGGGTGTCTGCTGCCTTCTACAGCAATGCAGAGGTGCTAACCATCGGACAGCGCGACATTATGGAAAACTGGCTACGTATCTGAAACGGCTGGCGTGTCTATTCGCCGCTTGTCATGAGGTAATCGTAGGAGGATTCTCGATGAAGTACAGAGTCAAACTTGAGAAAACTGATGAAGGCTATGCTGTCTGGTGTCCTGGATTGCCGGGGTGCTGGTCTCAGGGTGCAACTGAAAAAGAGGCGCTTGAAAACATAGCAGATGCCATAGAGACATACCTGGCAACGGTCGAGGAACTGGTAAAAGACAAAGTCACTCGCCTGGTTGAGGTGCCGGTGTATGAGGCGACGATTTAATTATGCCAAAACTTCCAGGTGTACCCCACCGCCGCGCTGTAAAGGCGTTTGAGAAGGTAGGCTTCTGGGTAGTTCGCGAAGGCAAACATATCTCAATGACCGATGGCGAGCGAATTATCATCATTCCCCGCGCGAATCCGATTAATGCGTTCACAATGGGCGGAATTATCAAAGACGCAGGGATGACGGTCGAGGAGTTCAAGAAACTGCTCTGAGTCAACATTTGTGGACTCTATGCATTCGTTCTCCACCGCCTGCAGCGCTTCCACCAACGTGCGCCTGCCGCTGTCCAGGTCGTTCACTACCCCACGCTTCTTGATCACGAACAGTCCCCCGCCCTTCGGCTCCTTCGGGTCCACTCAGGACAAGTTCGTTCAGAACACCGCTTCGCATCCTTCGCCCACCGCCGCCGGTCCAGGCGAAGAAAGCGGGGTGGTGAATTAAAGTCCGGCAAGACCACATTGGAAATCTGATGGCCTTGTCACGGTTAGCGGTCGGGCGGTGCGAGCGGTTGGTGAAGGGCTCAACAACAGGTATTCGGTCTCTAGTACCCTCGACAGGATTCGAACCTGCGACCTTCTGGTCCGCAACCAGACGCTCTATCCACTGAGCCACGAGGGCAAGGCTGGCGGGGAGGCAGGGATTCGAACCCTGGGTGGAGTTATTAGCCCCACAACCGCTTAGCAGGCGGCCCCAATCGTCCACTCTGGCACCTCCCCGGGTACTGCTATTCTGTTGTCCTGTTATGCCGTCGTTTTCCCGCTCCGTTTTTGTGGCGGAGGGAGAGGGATTCGAACCCCCGGTGACCTTGCGGCCACAACGGTTTTCAAGACCGTCGCCTTAGTCCACTCGGCCATCCCTCCGGCTCCGGGGCGATTCCCCCCGACGTGCCAGATTCTACCACGCCAGCGGGCAACTGTCAATTTGCCTGTCCGCTGATGACCTCTAGGCCCCCCATCCACGGCCGCAGTACCTCGGGGACCACGATGCTGCCGTCCGCTTGCTGGTAATTCTCCATAATCGAGATCATCACCCGGGGCAACGCCAACCCGGATCCGTTGAGCGTGTGGACGAAGCGGGGCCTGGCCTTCGGTTCTGGCCGGTAGCGGATGTTCGCCCGTCGTGCCTGGAACGACTCGCAGTTGCTCAGGCTGCTTACTTCCAGCCACTCCCCGCAGCCTGGTGCCCACATCTCGATGTCGTACTTCTTGGTCGCGGTGAAGCCCAGATCGCCCGTGCACATCTGTACCAACCGATGGGGGATGTCCAGGCGGCGGCAGACATCCTGCGCATCCTCAACCATCGCCTCCAATTCGTCGTAACTGGTCTCTGGTGTGGTGAACTTATACATCTCCACCTTGTCGAACTGGTGCCCGCGCTTGATGCCGCGCACATCTCGCCCTGCGCTCATCTTCTCGCGGCGGAAACACGCGCTGTAGGCTACATAGCGCAAGGGTAGGTGGTCGCCGTCGAGAATCTCGTCTCGATGCAAGTTGGTCAACGGAATCTCGGCTGTGCCGATCAGCCACAGGTTGTCTTCGACATCGTGGTAGATGTTGTCGGCGAACTTAGGGAGTTGCCCAGCGCCCCACATACATTCTTCCCTGACGACAAAGGGCGGATAGATCTCCATATAACCATGCTCTCTGGTGTGCATATCCAACATCCAGGCGATGAGTGCTCGTTGCAACCGCGCTCCAGCCCCGCGCAGGATGTAGAAGCGGCTGCCGGAGAGTTTCACTCCTCGCTCGAAATCGAGCATCCCCAGTTCTGGTCCCAGGTCCCAGTGAGGTGCTGGTTCGAAGTCAAACTCTCGAGGCTTTCCCCACTCGCCCACGACGGTGTTGCGTGTCTCGTCAGGGCCAACGGGCACACTCACGTGCGGCAGGTTAGGCAGCGCCAGCATTGCTGTCTTGAGGTGAGATTCGACCTGGCGCAACCGGCTCTCAAGCCCGCTGATGCGATCGCCCACCTGGCGCATCTCGGCGATGAGTTGATCCCGCTCGGCCTGGTCCCGAAGTCGGCCGATATCCTTGGAGACACGGTTACGTTCGGCTCTGAGTGCTTCGACTTCCTGGAGTAGTTCGCGCCGCTGTGAGTCCAGTCGCAGAATGTCGTCTACCTGGGTCGGATTCGCGTTGAGGCTTCGCAGCGCTTCTTGGACTTGTTCCGGCCGTTCGCGAATGAGCGTTATATCAAGCATATTGTCCTTTTCTGTGTCTCTTTCCATCCAAGCGCCTGGCGAAAAGCCTGGCGCAGCTGCTCGTCGGGGAGAAGGTTAGAAATTATAGCACAGGGCACTCGACTTTACAAATTAACCACTTTGCGTTATAATCTACGCGCCTTATCCTCAGAGCTGAGAGCCAATCCCTCTCAGTTTTTGCTTGCCTGCAGGGGACCCCGCTATGCTGTGGGGCGTTTCTTTTTGCGTACCTAAGTCGCATGTCCGTGTGAAGAAGGGGGATTTTTCCTACCTATCGGTGTGCTTTTCAACTGCTTTTTATACTCAAGCGTCTAGCGGAGCTTCGTCTCCAACTGACAAATGATGGGACGCAGATCCACGCAGATTTTAGCAGGTAAAATAAAAAATCAGCGTGGACCGGCGTTAATCTGCGTCCCAAGTGCTGATCAGGGATACGATGGATGAGTGAGCAGCCAGCATTTCTGACCCGCGAGGGGCATCAAAAATTGAAGCAAGAACTGGACCACCTGTGCACAGTCCGGCGTCGGGAGGTCGCCCAGCGCCTTCATCGGGCGCTGGCTGAGGGCGATGTCCTGGAGAATGCGGAATTGGAGGATGCGCGCAATGAGCAAGCCTTTGTGGAAGGGCGCATTCTGGTGCTGGGGAGTATTTTGCGCAACGCGGTCATCATTGAGGAAGAGGGGCCCCGTGAGGCGGTCGGGTTGGGCAGCCGTGTCTCGGTTGTAGAGGGAGATGGCCCCCCGGAGACTTACCACATCGTGGGCTCAGCCGAGGTTGACCCGGCCAAAGGCTTGATTTCCAACGCATCCCCCCTGGGGCAGGCGCTGATGGGATGCAGGGTGGGGGAAGAGGCCGTGGTCAATGCCCCTGATGGTACGTTGGTGTTCAAAATCGTGGGGATTCAGTAATCCACGATCCGGTGACATTGAGGTGCCCGCGCAGAACCCCGCGAGGTGATCAGCGTGGGTGTTTTTGTGGCGGGCTCTTTGTGGTGGACAAGGAGCGAGCGCAGGAGGCATTATGGAACTCACGGAACTGGAACGACAGCGCGTCGAGAAACTGGAGCGGCTGCGCGCCCGAGGGATCGAATCCTATCCACGCCGCGTCAAGCGAACGCACACCATAGCCGAGGCGCTCACTGTTCTTGAAGCGGCCGATGCCGCCGGCCAATCAGGTGATCAGGTCGCTGTGACCGGGCGGTTACGCAGCATGCGCGTGATGGGAAAAGTCACCTTCGCGCACATTGAGGACGGGAGCGGCTCTATTCAACTGTTCCTGCGCATCCAGGACGTGGGTGAACAGGCCTACGAGATGTTTAGGCGGGACTTTGATCTGGGCGATTTCGTCGGTGCAGAGGGCACGCTGATGCGCACTCGTACCGGCGAGAGCAGTGTCGCTGTGAACCGGGTACGTATGCTGGCCAAGGCCATCAGCCCACTGCCGGTGATCAAGGAGAAGGAGGTAGACGGCAAGCGGGTGCGTTATGCTGCCTTCTCGGATGTCGAGGAGCGGTACCGCCAGCGGTACGCTGACCTGGCCTGCAATCCAGATGTACGCGAGGTTTTCCGTGTGCGCGCCCGCACGGTCAAAGCCCTGCGCCGCTTTTTCGACGAGCACGGTTTCCTGGAGGTTGAAACACCTATACTGCAGCCAGTCTATGGGGGGGCAGCGGCCCGCCCCTTTGCCACCTATCACCACCAACTGCATCAAGAGTTGTACCTGCGCATCGCATTTGAACTGTACCTGAAGAGGCTCCTGGTGGGGATGTATGACAGGGTCTATGAAATCGGGCACGACTTCCGCAACGAGGGTGTTTCCCATAAGCACAATCCGGAGTTCACCCAACTGGAGTTCTATGCTTCCTACTGGGACTACCACGACGTGATGGCATTCTGTGAGCGGATGATCGCTTACGTCGCCGAAGACGCACTGGGCAGCCCGGTGATCCACTACCAGGGCCACGAGATTGACCTCCGCCCCCCCTGGCGGCGGGTGACGCTGCGCGACATCGCCCTGGAGGTCACGGGCATTGACTACTTTCAATACCCTACCGCCGAGGAATTGGCTGTCGTGATGCAGGCCAAGGGCCTGCCGACCAAGCCGGGCGCAACCTGGGGCTATCTGATTGATAAGGGGCTCCTGGGAACGGTTGAGCCAACGCTGATCCAGCCGACCTTCGTGATGGATTACCCTCGCGACATCTCCCCGCTGGCCAAAACTAAGCCCGACGACCCGACGCACGTCGAGCGTTTTGAGTACTTCATCGGAGGGCTGGAGATGGGCAATGCTTTCACCGAACTGAATGATCCCTTTGACCAAGAGGAGAGATTCTTGGAGATGGGGCGGCTCTATGCGCCCGACGACGAAGAGGTTCATCCGATGGATGATGACTACCTACGGGCGATGAAATACGGCATGCCGCCTAACGGGGGCTTCGGGTTGGGTGTGGATCGTCTGGTGATGCTTCTCACGGATAAACCAACCATTCGTGATGTCATTCTCTTCCCACAATTGCGAACCAGGGAGTGAATGGAGATTCGTCTCCCGATATCGGTATTTATACTTAGTACCAATAACCTATTGCTTTTCAGACGAACATGGTGTAAAATGAATGGAGGGTTGGCTTATCGGGAGATATTGTTGTTGTGGAGGATTGACGATGGGGCGGGTGCGATCTCTCACGATAGTAGCAGTGATGACCGCTATGCTTTTCGGCAGTGTGGCGGCTGCTTATCCACAACGTTCGGACCCGAATTGTCGCTATTTCGTCGAGACAGGTCACTACGTATGTGACGAGTTTTTGACGTTCTACGATACGTGGGGAGGGGTCGAGATATTTGGCTACCCTCTCACGGAACGTTTTGAAGACCCCGAGCGGTGGAGGGGAGTGCAGTACTTCCAGCGTGCCCGGATGGAGTGGCACCCTGAGAATCCAAACCCCTACAAGGTGCAACTCGGGCTGTTGGTTGACGAACTGGGCTATAACTACCTCCCGGCCCAGGAGAACCAGATCCCTACCTTCAACAGTAGCCTTCACCACTACTTTCCCGAGGTTGGTCACGTAGTCTCCTACGCATTCCTCGATTATTTCCGCGAGAAGGGAGGAGTGTACATCTTCGGCTATCCTCGCTCTGAGTTCATGTACGAGAATGGGTATATCGTACAGTACTTCCAACGGGCGCGAATGGAGTGGCATCCTGAGGTCATCTCCGGCCCACAGATGCGCCTGACCAACATGGGAGAAATCTACATCGAACGCTTCGGCGTTCCTGGGGACAGCGACGATCCGCATATCGGGCCGGATGCTCCTGGCGAGGCGACCCCGGAGTCCGCCGTCACAACCCTGTATACCAGCGCCTCGGTGCGGTACGTTATCACCGGGCGACAGGGTGTTCAGACAGTCTTTGTGTATGTGAATAACCAGCAGCAGCAGCCAGTTGAGGAGGCAGCCGTCAAGATGACGGTTCATTACCAGTCGGGCGATCAGCGCTACGAGTTTGAGCCCACCGACGCCAGTGGCTTCACGCGGCGTTGCTTCGATATTCTCCCGGCACCGCCAGGTCAGAAGGTAGTCATTGACGTGACAGTGACTTATGGCAATGTAACAACCACGACGCAGACTTTCTTCCTGCCGTGGTGGTAGGGTCAATTAGAGACAAGAGAGCCCGCTCTTGAGCGGGCTTTTTTGAACCCACCTGAAACCCGCTGTTGGCTATTCTTCCCACCCGATGATCCAGACACACAGGCCGGCCAGTCCGATGGTGGCGACGATCAAGGCCGCCCATTGCCCTGGCAGCAGACCCACGTCACGAGCAGACCAGATGAGAATGACCACCATACCGATGGCCAGCACCAGCCAGGCTGTCAGACGTGGGTGCTGGCTGGCAAATTGTTTCAGGGAAGACATACTCGCCTCCTGCGAAACTTGTGTCCTGTTCATACCAGGTGTGCCTGGTATACTTGGTCATAGCGGGCGGAGCACGCGGTCGAAGCGCAATTGCTTAATCGATACTGCCTCGTCATTCCCTAGCCCAGCCTCGTGAGAGGCCTCCCGCCACGCTTTGGGCAAACCGGCGACGACTTTGGGTGCATACCCGAACACTTTGCAGAACTCGACCAGGTCAGCGGGGCTCTGGCTCGGCAGGAGCAGCAACGCTACCTCGCACTGTAGCTCAGCCGCAGACCGCTCCATCTCAGAGAGCAATAGCCGGCCGACAGCAATGCGCTCCCGAGCTGGCCAGACCAGGAAGTCACTCACACGGACGATGAGATTCTCTATCTGCCATCCCAGTATCCCGATCAAGTTCCCATCCTGCTCAGCGAGCAGGAATCCTGCGCTGCCCAGGCGGGCGATTACCGCCCGCTCGTCAATATCCGGTTGTTCCTGTCGGGCGTGATTGACGAGTGCAACGACTCTGCTTACGTCGCCCACTCTGGCTCGTCGTACTACGATCTCCGGCCGTTGCGCCATATCCCTCCTTCCCGATTCTCAGACCCGATTCTCAGGATTGAGAGGTGTCCACAGACCACATAGGGCGGCCTTCCCAGGGGAACTTGAAAGCCTACCCCACATTCATCAGCCCCAAGTATACCTCAAAATGCGAAAGAGGGCTACTGCCCTACCAGTCTCTGCCACGCCGCCCGCACCTGGCCCCGCGTCTGTGAGAGTTTCCCCGAGGTGTCAATCACCACATCGGCGAGGGCGTTTTTTTTCTCCTGGGGCGGCTGCGCCCGCACGCGCTGCTCGGCTTCGGTCTGGCTTAAGCCTCGTCCATTCACGATGCGGTGGATTTGCTGTTCCGGCCTGCAGGCTGTCACCCATACGCTGTCGCAGACATCGGCCATTTCTGTCTCAATGAGTTTGATAGCCTCGATTACCACGACGGCGGCCTGGGAAGCGGTAGTGCGATGACGGATCGCCTCGAGTGTGGCGGGGTGGACGATGGCCTCCAGCCGTGTCAGCGCTACAGGGTCGGCGAAAACAATGGCTCCCAGTCGTGCGCGGTCAATCTCGCCGCTGGGGGTCAGCAGCCCCTGGCCGAAAGTTTCGATGATCTGTGCGTGGACAGGAGTGCCAATCCGCATCGTCTCGTGGGCGACCAGGTCTGCGTCGATCGCTTCAGCGCCCAGTTCGGCCAGCATCCTGGCGACGGTGGATTTGCCCGTGCCGATGTTGCCAGTGAGACCGATGAGCAGTGGCCTGGTCCGACCGTTCATTGGCCCGACTGTGACCCCTCTCCCGCTTGTGGCGGATACTCCATCGGTGGTAGCCAGTCTGTCATACCACATCCGTCCAGGCAGCGAGCAGTGTGTCCAGTTCCGCTTCGACCCAGGCGTACTCACTGCCCAACTGTCGTACCTTCTCGACTGCCTTTTGCTCGCTGGCGACGGCCAGTTGAGTCTCCAGTTGCGCCCGGCGCATCTCCAACTGGTGGATGGCCTCCTCCAGTTCCGCCTGGCGACGGGCTTGGCGCGCTGCTACCCGTTCCGTGACCCTGCGGGTCTTATGCGTCCGCTTGCTCTTCGTTTCACTCCCAGCCTCGCGGAGCGCCTGCCTTTGCCGTCGCCGCTGTGTCTCCCACTCGTGGTACTCTTCGTATCCTTCCTTGAACTCCCACAACTGTCTGTCCTCAATCGCCCAGACTCGGGTAGTTAACCTGCGGATCAGATAACGATCGTGAGTCACGAGCAGCAGTGTTCCGCCGAAGCCGGAGAGCACTTCCTGCAGTACCTCCTGGGAGGGGATGTCGAGGTGGTTGGTCGGCTCGTCGAGGAGCAGGACGTTTGCACCCTGGAGAGCCAGGACGGCCAGCGCGACGCGGGCCTGCTCTCCGCCGGAGAGGTCGTCCACGCGCTTGAAGACATCGTCGCCGGAGAAGCGATAACGACCCAGCAGGTTCCGTGCCTGGCTGATCGTCATTTCGCCCGCATCCAGGATGGTCTCAATCACGGTTTTCTTAGGGTCGAGCCCCGCGTGTCCCTGGGCGAAGTAGCCCAGGTGTACACTCGCCCCGATACGCACGTGCCCGGCGAGTGGTGGGACCTCACCCAGTATGGTGCGCACGAGCGTGGTCTTGCCAGAGCCGTTCGGTCCCAGCAACGCCATATGTTGCCCACGTCGCAGTTCGAACTCCTGGGCTGTGAAGAGAGAGGCAGCCGGGTCGTAGCCCACGGTGAGGTCGTAGAGACCCAATACCAGGTCGCCGCTGCGGGCCACGTCGCCCAGGTCGAGTAGGGGCGCGGTTACCGCGCCCCTACTCGGTCGCTCGGTCCGCTCGATCCGTGCCAACCGTTTCCGCCGCCCTTTCGCCTCACGGCTGTGCTGGCCGGCGATGTTGCGACGGATGAATTCCTCGGTACGGGCGATGAATTGCTGCTGCCGTTCGTATTTAACCTGCCGGAGGGCCAGTCGCTCGCTCCTCTGGATGACGTAGGTGCTGTAATTGCCGCGATACCGCTCCAGCCGGCCCCATTCCAGTTCCCACACCCGCTCGACAGTGGCGTCGAGGAAGGCCCGGTCGTGGGCTACGACGATCACAGCGGACTTCCACGCTTTGAGGTAATTCTCCAGCCACTCGATGCCTGCCAGGTCGAGATAGTTGGTCGGCTCGTCCAGCAGCAGCAGGTCAGGCTCCTCCAGCAGGAGGTGGGCCAGCAGGGCGCGCGTCTTTTGGCCTCCGCTGAGTTGGGACACGGGACACTGGAAATTATCCTCGTCGAAACCCAGACCGGAGAGCACCTGCTTAATGCGTGGCTCGTAGGTGTAGCCACCGGCCAGTTCAAACGTTTCCAGAGCCGAACTGTAGCGGCCCATTGCCTCGTCGCAGGTAGTCGGATCAGCCATCGCCGCTTCCAGGCGACGTAGTTCGGCGGCCTGTGTCTGCAGGCTGGCAAAGACTTCCAGCATCGTTTCCCACAGCGTGCTGGAGCTAGAGAAATCGGCTTGCTGAGGGAGATAGGCGACGCGCAGATTCTTGGCTCGATGGGTGGTGCCGGCTGTTGGTTCTTCCAGCCCGGCGATGATGTGCAGCAGCGTCGTCTTGCCAGAGCCGTTAGACCCGACCAGGGCGATCTTGGCCGTGTGGGGAATCTCAAAGGATACGTCCTCGAAGACGTCCTGGGCTCCGTATGATTTTGCCAGGTTGCTCGCGGTCAGGATAGACATACATTCATCAGAAACGCACCAGAAACATGATGCGTGATTTGGCTAATGCGGGTTGCCACGCAATTATACCATGAGCCTGCGGTGTGCCAATCTTGCCATCGAAGTCATTTTGTAGTACACTCATAGAGCAGTGGTTAGCAGTTAGCGATTGGCAGGTAACTCAAAGCCAGTCGCCAATAGCCAGAAAAGGAGAATTGCGATGCCTACCAAACTGGGTCTTCACGTCCTGCGAACCGCACCAGACATAAGTGAGTATATCCAGGCCGGCGCGGCGGTAGCCAAGTTAGTGGGCGAGTGGGGAATGGCCAAGGATATCTCGGAGCCCACTCTGGTGATCGGCCGTGTGTTCCAGGGAGACTACGACGCCCAGCACCAGAAGGCTCAGGGGAAGACGCCTCTCAAGGCCGCACAGTGGTTTATCAAGGACCAACTGGAAATGTATCAGTTCAACCCACGCATCAAGTACTGGGAGGGACACAACGAACCGGTCTGGAATGACGAGGAGGGCATGGGCTGGTATGCTCAATTCGAGGTGGAGCGGATGCGGCTGATGGCTGATCGGGGATTGAAGTGCGTGATCGGAAACTTCGCCACTGGCACGCCGCCTCTGGCTCTCTGGCCCGCTTTCTTTCCGGCGCTCCAGGCCGCCAGGCAGTATGAGGCCATCCTCGGCCTCCACGAGTACAGTTGTCCCTGGATGTGGTGGATGACAGGGAAGCATCAACTGAACCCCAGTTCGGATGAGGGGGATGAGGGGTGGACGACGCTGCGTTACCGCAAGGTTTACCGTCGGCACTTAATCCCCAATGGGCTGGGCGATGTGCCGGTGGTGATCACCGAATGTGGTATTGATCCGCTGGTGGCCCCCCAACCGCCAGACGCGGAGGGCGGGACATGGAAGAAGTTGGGCAAGTTTTGGGCCAGGCACGACAACGAACCAGACAAGGCTGACTATTACTTCCGGCAGTTGGTCTGGTATGACAAAGAACTGCAAAAGGACGATTACGTCGTCGGCGCGACTATCTTCACCTGGGGTAGTTTTGGCGGGACTTGGGCGGATTTCGACGTGGCTGGGACGGCTGTGGCCAAGAAACTGATCACGTATACCCAGGCGGACCCCGCCAGGCCCTTTCGGTACTCCGGGGGCGGTGGTGGTAATGGTGGCGGAGGCCCGGAGCCCCGTGGGTGTCCTCGCGTCCAGTACGAGCGCACTTATGTGCTGCTACCCCCCAACGCAGATGCCGCCTGGGCACGGGCTGTGGTGGAGGGCTCGTGGGATCAGCATCGGTATACCATTGGCGGCAGTGCCGACGACGCGGGCGTTGGCGACCTGGATGTGCGGCGTGTGATTGCGGTCAATCCGCGTGAGTGGGCTGGATCCCAGAGTCTGGGGGAGTTCTTTCGGGAACACTATCCTGGCGTCGAGTACAAGCGCATCACGGCCGCAACCCCTGCAGAATTGGCACAGAAACTGGCCAGCGAGTAGATAGAGCGACAATGTGCTGTCGGCGGCACCCTCGCCAGGCATGTGCGAGGGTGCTGTGTTTTTCCTTGCCCGTCCGCCCCATTTCGGAGTATAATATGGTACAGGAAGCGTCGTGGATGGGAGCAATGGAGGACGAATGATCAACGAGAAATTGCGTCGTCTCCCCAGTGTGGATCGGCTGCTTGGCGGGGATGCTGTGCAGGGACTGGTCGCCACCTACGGACACCGCCAGACTGTAGGCGCACTGCGCGAGATGCTCGACGCGGTACGTGATGAGGTGCAGGCCGGGGCGGATGTGCCAGGCGTTGTGGTATTGGTGGCGCGAGCAGGCACTCTCCTGCAGGAACGGTTGGCCCCTACGTTGTGTTCTGTCATCAACGGTACCGGTGTCATCATTCACACCAACCTGGGGCGCGCTCCCCTTTCGGCCGCTGCACGGGCGGCGCTGGAGACAGTCAGCCGTGGTTACTCCACGTTGGAATACGACCTGCAGGCGGGGCGGCGCGGTCACCGCACGGTGCACGCCGAGCGACTGCTGTGCGAACTGACCGGGGCGGAGGCCGCGTTGGTGGTCAACAACAACGCGGGGGCGGTGCTTCTGGCGCTGACTGGGCTGGCGCAGGGCCAGGGCGTGATCATCTCACGGGGGCAACTGGTGGAGATTGGTGGCGGCTTCCGCGTGCCCGATGTGATGGCGCAGAGCGGGGCGCGGCTGATTGAGGTCGGCACGACCAACCGCACGCATCTGCACGACTACACGACAGCGCTGGAACAGCACGAGGACGCGGGGTTGATCCTGCGGGCGCATCACTCCAACTTCCGCGTCGTGGGCTTCACCACCGAGCCATCCTTGCCCGAACTGGTCGCGTTGGGCGCAGAGTACGACCACCTGCCGGTGATGGACGACCTGGGGAGTGGGGCGTTGCTCGACACGGCTCAATTTGGGCTGATGCACGAGCCGATGGTGCAGGAGAGCGTCGCAGCAGGGGCGGCGGCAGTCTGTTTTAGCGGCGACAAACTGCTGGGCGGCCCACAGGCCGGGATCATCGTCGGGCAGGCCAGGTACGTGGAGCCGCTCAAACGGCACCCGCTGGCCCGCGCGCTGCGAGCCGATAAACTCTGCCTGGCTGGATTGCAGGCGACGCTGCTGCACTACTTGAAGGACGAGGCCACCGAGCACGTCCCGGTCTGGCGAATGATCGCCACGCCCCTGGCGGGAATCGAGCGACGGGCTCGCCGTTGGCGGCGGGCACTGCGGCGGGCTGGCGTAGCGGCCGAGGTTGTGGACGGCGCATCTACTGTTGGCGGGGGCAGCCTACCCGGCGAGACACTGCCGACGAAACTGGTCGCCCTGCCGGTGGCGCACCCCGACCGGCTGGCGGCCGCGTTGCGGGCCGCCGACCCGCCGGTCATCGCCCGTATCGAGGAGGGCCGGCTGGTGTTGGATCCGCGCACGGTGCCGGTAGAGAAGGAGCGGGAATTGTTGAGGGTGGTCAAGGAGGTGGCGAGGTGATCATCCAATACATCCAGAAGGCGATGGAGAAGGCTCATTACGAGATCACTGACGATAATGGAGCGGCTAAGGGCGCTGAGGGCGGAGGTACGCAGCGGGAGTTGAGGCGGATTGCAGATTGTCTGTGGTTCGATCATTGGGTGGTGTGTCCGGGGTTGTCCACGGACGGGCGCGAGTGAAGGCGGATGCGGAACTGGAGTTGCCGGGGCCTGCTGGCGCATTCGAGCACGGGTGACACAAGGGGGACTCTATGAAACAAGACCTGGATCGTCTGATGGAGGAGCGCGGGCTGGACACAATCCTCGTCGCGGGGAAAGTGCACGGCAACCCGGCCATGTACTACATGACCAATGGCGCAGGACTTATAGGTGGGCGCGTGCTCAAGAAGCGGGGCGAGGAACCTGTGCTTCTGTGTTCACCGATTGAGCGAGAGGAGGCCGCCGCCAGCGGTCTCACCGTCGTGAACATGAACAAGTACGACTTTGTGAGCATCCTGCGCGAAGCGGATAACCGGCTGGCTGCAATCGTAGCACTGTATCGCCGGATGTTTGCCGACCTGGGGGTGAGTGGTCGGGTTGGCTTCTATGGGCTGATGGACCGGGGCAGTGCCTGGGTGATGCTCAATGCGCTGGATGCGCAACTGGAGGACATTGAGGTCTACGGCGACTTCGACGTGACGTTGATTGACGCCGCCCGCGCCACCAAGGACCCCGCCGAGGCCGGGCGCATCCGGGAGGTGGGCCGGCGCACCTGTGAGATTGTGTCCCGAACGGTCGAGTTCCTGAAGTCACACAGGGTGCAGGACGAGATGCTGGTACAGGCCGATGGCGCCCCGCTGACCATCGGGCGGGTGCACGAGGAGATCAGCCGGTTCATCGCCGAGGAGCGACTGGAGGACCCCGAGGGCTTCATCTTCGCCATCGGGCGCGACGCGGGTGTCCCCCACAGCAAGGGCCGGCCCGACGACGTAGTCGCCTTGGGCAAGGCGATTGTCTTCGACATCTTCCCCTGCGAGGCTGGCGGCGGCTACTTCTTCGACATGACCCGCACCTTCTGCCTGGGCTACGCGCCGCCGGAGGTCGAGAAAGCCTATCGGGAGGTGCACGAATGTGTGGAGAGTCTCGTCGAGGCCTACGAGGTAGGGACGGAAACACGACGCTACCAGCAGATGACCTGCGAGTTCTTCGAGAGCCGCGGTCATCCCACCATCGCCAGTGATACCAAGACCGAGGCCGGCTACGTGCACACCGTGGGCCACGGGTTGGGGCTGGCGATACACGAGGAGCCGCGCTTCGGCGACGTGCCCGCCAACACCGACGTGCTGAAGACTGGTCACGTCTTCACCTGCGAGCCGGGGCTGTATTACCCCGAGCGGGGCTTCGGCATTCGCATCGAGGATGTGATCTGGATTGACCCTGAGGGCGTAGTGCACAACTTGACCGACTTTCCGAAGGAGTTGGTGGTGGAGATGAAGAGATGGAAGAAATAGTGATGGAGGCAACAGTTTTAGATAGCACCCACTTGATGCTTGCGCGCTCCCTCCCGGAGAATTGGGGACAGCGGCTGCTCGTCCGCATTGCGCCTATGTCTGCTAAACACGCTGAGACAGGGCATCTCCTGCGTGAGCTCGAAGCAGCATACCTGGCGATGTCTGAGCAGGAGCGCCAGGCTGAGGTTGCCCTGGCCGAGGAGGGACTGCGGGCGCAACCCGACCTGGCTGAAGCATTTCCAGAGGAGACTGAATGGCCGTGGTGGGAGTGACGCGGGGTGACATCTGGCTCGTGGACCTGAACCCGGTGCGCGGCAGCGAACAGCGTGGTGTTTGTCCCTGTCTGGTGGTCAGCAACGATGTCACGAACGAGCATGCGCCGACTGTCTGTGTGGTGCCGCTCACCAGCAATCTGGCAGGCCGTAGATTTCCCACCAATGTCTTGCTGACGCGAGAGGACACTGGTTTGAAGCGCGACTCGCTCCTGCTGGGTGGTCAGATACGAACGGTGGCCAAAGAACGCCTGCTGCGGAGGCTGTCGGTTCTCCGAATCGAACGAATTTCCGACGTTGAAACGGCTCTAGGATTGTATCTGGGCATAATGGAGTGAATAATGGCTGTGACCCGCATCCTCGCTATCGAAACCTCTTGCGACGAGACCGCCGCTGCTGTGGTTGAGGACGGGCGGCACATTCTCTCCAACGTCGTCGCCTCGCAGGTCGAACTGCACGCCCGCTACGGCGGTGTCTTTCCCGAGATTGCCTCTCGCGCCCACATTGAGGCCATCGTGCCTGTGATCGAGCAGGCGATGCGGGAGGCGCACCTGGGCTTCGATGACCTGGACAGTGTGGCCGTGACCTATGGGCCGGGGCTGGCGGGCTCGCTCCTCGTGGGGGTCAACGCGGCCAAGGGGCTCGCGCTGGGGCGCAACCTGCCGCTGGTAGGGGTCAACCACCTGGAGGCGCACATCTACGCCCACTGGTTGGAGGTGGAAAGCGAGGGTGCAGCAATTCCCCCCCCGCAAGCGGGTGGGACTGGGGGGGGGCTGGAGTTCCCGCTGCTGGCGCTCATCGTCTCCGGCGGCCACACCGAACTGATCCTGATGCGCGACCACGGTCAATACGAGTACCTGGGCGGCACGCTCGATGACGCGGCAGGTGAGGCCTTCGACAAAGTGGGGCGACTGCTGGGGCTCCCTTATCCGGGCGGGCCAGCGATCCAGGAGGTAGCCCGGGATGGCAACCCGACCGCTTTCCGCTTCCCTCGTGCCTGGCTGGATAATAGTTACGACTTCAGTTTCAGCGGGCTTAAGACCGCCGTGCTGCGCGTGGTGCAGAAGTACAGCGACCCACCCCGGGGTCGCCTACTGGCCGACCTGGCGGCCAGTTTCCAGGCGGCGGTGGTGGATGTACTATCGGCCAAGGCAGCGCGGGCGGCGGCGGAGTTCGACGTGACGGCAGTGTTGCCGTGTGGGGGCGTCTCGGCCAACCAGGCGCTGCGGGCTATGACCGCCGAGCGGTCCGGTGTGCCGGTCCACTATTCGCCGCCGATCCTCTGCACCGACAACGCTGCTATGGTGGGTGCCTGCGCGTACCAACACTTCATCGTCGGCGGGCGGGCCGGTTGGGACCTGGACGTCGTGCCGGGGCTGCGGCTGGTGTGAGAAGGGGAGCGCATGACCGATGGAAAAGGTGAGAACAGGATATATCCGACCGTTGGCGCTGGGCATCGTCTGGCGCGGTGACGCGCTTCTGGTTTTCGAGGCTTACGACCACGTCAAGGGCGAGACCTTCTACCGGCCACTGGGCGGCGGCATCAAGTTCGGGGAACGCAGCCAGGAGGCGCTCCGGCGCGAGTTCCGCGAGGAACTGGACGTTGAACTCGTCGGCGTGCGTTACCTGGCTACCCTGGAGAACATCTTCACTTGTAACGGCCAACGCGGCCACGAGATCGTCCTGCTCTACGGGGCGACCCTGGCCGACCCATCCTTTTACGAACGAGAAACCTTCGAGGTGCATGAGGAGAGCGAAACCTTGACAGCATGCTGGATGGAGTTGCGCAAGTTTCAGACAGACGGCCTTCCGTTGTATCCTGATGGATTGTTGGAATTGCTGACGGGTGAGGAGCGACGCGATGACGCCACGTGATCTTCTGCGCAACACCACATTGGTAGCCCTCAACCTCCTGCGCTCCCTGCGCCGCAGGAGGCTCGATTGTGTCGTCCTGCCCATCCGCGGTTCCTACCCGGAACGGACGGTCCGGCGTGAACCGCTGCCTTTCCCTTTCAGCCGCTTGCCGCTCTTTCCCTCTGAGACCAGCCTGGAAGACGTACGAGCGATGATGGAGATGATCGACGACGACCAGCGCGTCCAGGGCGTGGTGCTGCGCTTCGACGCGCTTCAGGCCGGATTGCCCACTCTCTACAGCCTACGCCGTATGTTGCTCCGCCTGCGTGCCAAAGGCAAACGACTTGTCGCCTGGATTCCCACTGCCAGCATCGGGGGTTACTACCTGGCCTCGGCTTGCGACGAGGTCATTTTTCCCCAATCTGGCCGTCTCTTCGCGCTGGGGCTGCGGGCTGAACCGATGTTTCTCAGGGACACGCTGGCGCTGGCGGGGGTGGAGGCCGACCTTGAGGCGATCGCCGAGTACAAGGTTTCGCCCGACACCTTCCGCCGTTCGACGATGAGCGAACCGCATCGGGAGATGCTCGCTGCCATCCTCGATTCTCTCTTCGACGAGATTGTCGCTGCCATTGCCGAGGGGCGCGGGCTTGATCCGGCGCGGGTGCGCGCGCTGATTGACGCCATGCCGCTGAACCCTGCCGAGGCGGTCGAGGCAGGGCTGGCCGACGTGGTGTTGTACGAGGACGAGTTGGCGGCGCGTTTCCCTTCGGCTGCGCTCAGGGCAGGCCCTTCGGCTGCGCATGAGGAGGCGGGGAACGACGAGACCGCCGCCACGCTGCTCACCTGGCGGGAGGCGGCCCGTTGGCTTCGCAAGCCGATCAAGTGGACCACGCGCCAGCGCATCGGCGTCGTGTCGCTGGAAGGGACCATTGTGATGGGCCGCAGCCGCCGCGTCCCGGTGCCTGTGCCGGTGCCGCTTCCCCTCGTTGAGGCACAGGCCGGGGCGGAGACGATCGTGCAGGCATTGTGCCGCGCCGAGGCCGACAGGCACATCGCAGCGGTCATCTTCCACGTCGAAACACCCGGCGGCTCAGCGATTGCCTCCGACCTGGTCTGCCGCGAGGTACGCCGTCTGCGGAAGCGCAAACCGGTGGTCGTGCTGATGGGGGAGCAGGCCACCTCAGGTGGTTACTACGTCTCAGCGCTGGCCGACCGCATCGTCGCCCGCCCGACCACGCTGACCGGTTCCATCGGTATCTGGGGCGGCAAGTTCGTCCTCGCGGGTCTGTACGGAAAACTGGGACTTGGTCGCGAATCAGTGCAGCGGGGCAAGAGGGCCGGCCTTTACTCCGAGATGATCCCCTTCAGCGAGGAGGAGCGGGCCCAGGTGCGCCGTGACCTGGGCGAGGCTTATGCTCGTTTCAAGGCGCGCGTGGCCGAAGGGCGCGGGATGACAGAGGAACAGGTGGAGGAGATCGCCCGTGGGCGGGTGTGGACCGGCGCTCAGGCGCTCGAGATCGGGCTGGTGGACAAATTGGGCGACTTCGAGACGGCACTGGCGGTAGCCAAAGAGCTGGCTGGCCTCGAGCCGGAGCGGGAGTACACGGTTGTGCAGGTGCGTCCGCCCCGTCACGAACTGCTTCCGCCTCCTTTTCCCCTCGCAGGGGGAAGGGCCGGGGATGTGGCTCTTAGCGCGCTGCTTGACGCATTGCAGGGCCTGGCCCGCGAGCGCGTGTGGGCGCTGGCCCCGTGGATGGTCCAGGTGCAAGCGTAGGGACGCGGTTACCGCGCCTCTACCTGGTCTGCCAGAGCATGCCGATGTGTATGGAAGATGGGAGGTACACCCGATGACTGAGCCAGTTTGCCGTTGGAGCACTTCCACTAAGCGCACTATCACCCTGGTTATTCTGGTGCTGCTGGCGCTTGTGATCTACCGCTTTCGCGACGTCATTGCACCGCTGGCGATCGCGTTCCTGCTGGCTTTCATCCTCAGTCCTATCGTTGGCTTCCTTGCCGACCGTCTCCATCTCTCACGTGGTCCGGCCACGACCCTCGTCTTCCTGGCCCTGATTGTGGGGATGCTGGGAGCGGTGGCCGCGCCGGTAAGCGCCGTCCAGAATATTGTACGGGCCGTGCGCGAAACACAATTTGACACTATCCGCATCATCACCGACCTCGGCGCCTTCTTCGAGCAGCCTGTGGAGATCGGAGGCTACGCCCTGGACTTGAGCGACGTGTACCAGGAACTGAGTGCAATGTTGACTTCCTTCGTGGCCTCGGTCGCGGAGGGCACCCTCGACGTCGTGTTCGATATCGCTTCGGGGGTCTTCTGGTTGGTTGTCATTCTGATAACTGCCTTTTACCTGGTCAAGGACACCGACCGCATCATCGAGCAACTGGACAATCTGGCTCCCCCCGGCTATCGCGACGACTTCATACGGTTGCGCCAGCAGATTGCGGATGCGTGGAACGCGTTTCTGCGCGGCCAGTTGGTGATGGGCCTGGTGATGGCAACCATCACGACTGTGGTCTGTATGGTCGTCGGGCTTCCCTACGCGGTGGTGATGGGGCTGATCGCGGGGGTGATGGAGTTCATACCCAACCTCGGCCCGATCCTGGCGCTGATACCAGCGGTACTGGTGGCCCTGTTCGAGGGTCCCACTTTTCTGCCACTGAGCAACTTCTGGTTCGCGGTGCTGGTCACCGGATTATACCTCGTGATCCAACAGGTCGAGGGAAACCTGATCCTGCCCCGTGTTTTGGGTAGCAGCCTCAATCTGCATCCGCTGGTAGTGTTGCTCGGCGTCATCGTCGGTGGCAGCCTGGCTGGCATCCTGGGGATGCTGCTCGCTGCTCCAGTGCTCGCGACGTTGCGTGTGGTGGGGCGTTACGTCTTTTGTCGCCTCTATGATCGCGACCCCTTCGCCGAGCCGGAGGAGGAAGCAGCGTTGCCCAAACCGGGATTGATCAAGCGAGCACGCAGGGCGGCCTGGTGCCGGCTGCGAGAGAAGGTAGCAGGGAATGTTGAAGGTGAGGATTCAACCGGCGCGGGCGACGAATAGGCTTGCCGTCGAAGCCTTAGGGGAGGAGGTTGGTATTGAGCAGATGGAACTTTGTTTGGGGCAATACGGATTCGTGGGGCAGACTCGCTCAAAGGGGGTGTGCCACTCCCGTCGGTGGGGCTAAGGCACTGCATTACCCCAGATGTGGGATGCGGGTGACACACCCGCTTGGAGCACCCCGCGAATCCGCGTAGAGCCCTTTGTTTTAGATAGGGGATGGTCCAGATACTGTGCTGAGGCAAAGAAGTGCAAACAGACGTTGCTATCGTAGGTGCTGGCCCGGCCGGGTCAGTGGCGGCTCGGCGGCTGGCCGCCGCTGGCGTCCGGGTCGTGCTTCTGGAGCGGGACACTTTTCCCCGCGATAAGCCCTGCGGCGATGGGGTGAGTGCCAGGAGTCTGGCTGTCCTGGCCCGCACTGGTCTGGCTGGGTGGGCTTCCCGGTTTCCCGCACCGGAGATACTGCGGTTCACTTCGCCTGATGGTCATGTGCTCGATGTGCGCCCGAAGACAGGCGATGGGTATTGCTACGGCCGGACTATCCCCCGGCGGCTGCTCGACGCCCGGTTGGCCCAGGCGGCGGTGGAGGCGGGGGCACGCCTGGTGGAAGGGACGCGGGTGCGGGGCGTGGATCGGATTGATGGTCGTACCCGTGTCATTGCCGATGGGTTGGAGGTGGCTGCTCAATTGGTCATCCTGTCCGACGGCAGCCGGGCACCTATCACACGCCAACTCGGTCTGGCGAGCGGCCTGGCGGAACTGGTGGCAGCGCGACAGTATTTCGTTGGTGACGTGGGACCGGAAGAGCGAATGGAGATCCATTTCGAGCAGCCCGTCGTGCCGCACTACACCTGGTTGTTCCCGCTGGGGGACGGGCGGGTCAATGTCGGCACGGCCACCTACACCCGGCGGGCGAGACGGGGCGACATCAACTTGAGAGAGGTGCTGGCCCGTTTCGTGGCCAGCCACCTGGTCGCAGAGGGACGGCTGGCGCGGGCTGAACCGGTTGGTCCAGTGCGGGGCCATCCGCTGCGCACGCGGCTGGACTCCACGCGCACTCACGCCGAGCGGGTGTTGGTGGCCGGCGACGCGGCTGGGCTGGTGAATCCTCTTTCGGGGGAGGGCATCGCGCCGGCGATGGAGAGCGGCGAACTGGCAGCCGCCCGTACGCTAGTCGCGCTGGAGGCGGGAGACTTTTCGGCACAGGCGCTGGCTCCTTACAGCCAGGCTCTGGGTGCTCGCTATGGAGCCGACCAGCGGGCGGCGCGCATCTTGCGGCTGGCGCTGAGCGCTCCAATCTTGCCTAACCGCATCTTCCGCCGGCTGCGACAGGATGATGAACTGGCGCTGCTCATCGGTTACGTCATCATCGGCCATAGATCGCCCCGCCTGGCCTTGCGCCCAACCACGCTGTTGCGGCTGTTGACCTGATCACGTTTCGCGCTTCACGTTTCACGTTTGGAGGCAACTTATGGAAGAACCCGGCATCGAAATTCTGTCCGAAAGCGAGAACTTCAGCCTGTGGCAGGCTGAGGAGCCCGACGGTGAGACGACCTATCACCTGGAGTTGGGCACTGTCACCGTGCACTTCTTCCGCGAGGAGTGGGAGGAGTTCCTGGGGTTGATCGGAGCAATGAGGGAACATGCTGCAGCAGGGTAAATCTTCTCCACAACTTCAGCAGTGGTTCGACCGGCTGGCCCCGGTGGTCGAGGGGGTGCGAGCGACTTTGCACCATGTCAAGCCGGGCAAACTGGTGCTGCGCAGCGGCTGCGAGCAAGACGCGGACGGCAACTTCCGCCTGACCTTCTTATGGCGGGAATATGTCATCTCCGCCGACGGGTTCATCGTCCGGCGCGCCGATACTGGCGAGAGCCCCTCTTCCTTCACCGAGAGCCTCATCCTCACCTACCTGGCTACCGCCGACGGAACGACGCCCTCGGGCCGTTGGATCGGCTTCCGCGAACTTCCCGACGGGCTGTTCTATGCCCAGGCGTTTCAGGGCTACGCTGGCGGCCGGCTGGTGCGCGAACTACAGGGTGGCATTGAGGTCTTCCGCCGTGCCGCCGAATCGTTGGGTGGTGAGCCGCTGGCGATAGGAGACGCTGGCTACGTCTTCGCCGTGCTGCCGCGAGTGCACTTGGGTCTCGTGTATTGGGAGGGAGACGAGGAGTTCCCCTCACAGGCGCGGGTGCTCTTTGAGGACACCGCCGCGCACTACATGCCTACCGATGGGCTGGCCATTCTTGGTAGCCAATTGATAGGAAGGGTCCTGAAGACTGCGCGTTAGATTCCCCTTATCCCGGTGGGTGGCGTCCAGGTTTCCTGGTCTCCTAACCTGTGGTAAAATAGTGTCACTATGAAAGCAACGACGAAAGAGGGAACTGTTGGCACTCTGGGGGTGATTGGCTGTCTGGCGGCCGGGTTCGAAGTGGTGGGGCGGCATCTATGGCTGGTGACACTGCCAGTGCTGCTTGATCTGTTTCTGTGGCTGGGGCCACGGCTGTCGGTAGCCACCCTGTTGCAACAGTTCGCGGCCATTCTGATGGTTCAGCCTGCCCCCGACCCCGCAACGATGCGTCAGATTGCCCAGGCGGCGCAACTGCTGGAACAGTTCGGTGAGCAGTTCAATCTGTTTTCGTTCCTCAGCGCGCTGCCGCTGCTCAATGTGTCCAGCCTGCTGGCCTGGCACGCGTTGGGAACGGTGTCGCCGCTAGGCGAGCCCCACCTGCTCGTGGTCACGAACGTATTGACGCTGATAGCCTGGGAGGCGGTGCTGATTCCCATCGGCCTGGTGTTGGGGTTTTTGTACCTCAACAGCCTGGCACATCGGGTCCGTGCGATGCGCTTCTCTGACGAACAAGGGCCTGCCCTGGCTAAGGCCGAAGGGCCTGCCCTGAGCAAAGCCGAAGGGCCTGCCCTGAGCAAAGCCGAAGAGCCTGCCCTGAGCAAAGCCGAAGAGCCTGCCCTGAGCAAAGCCGAAGGGCCTGCCCTGAGCAAAGCCGAAGGGACAGAGCAGGCTGTCGAAATGAGCAGCGGGGTGGGAAGATTCATCCGCGTCTTCCTGTTTGCCATTGCTGTGCTGATAGGCGGGACAGTGCTTGTCTCGCTTTGGATGCTGTTGGCTGGGACAGCCGTGGCGATTGCACCGCTGTTGGGTCTCTTGGTCTGGGCGTTTGGCATGGGGCTGGGCAGTTACATCATGTTACATTTTCTGTTTGTTGTCCATGGTGTATTGATCGGCAGGCGTGGGCTGCTGCGTGCTGTCTGGGAGAGCATCTTGCTGATTCACACCCAATTCCCCTCTGTGATAGGGCTGGTCGTGCTCGTGGTGGTGATCTATAAAGGATTGGGATTCGTCTGGTCTCTCCCGTCTGGCGACTCCTGGTCGCTGTTGATTGGCATCCTGGGCAACGGTTGTATCGCCACAGGGCTGACAGCGGCTACCTTCGTGTTTTACCAGGAGCGGATGGTCAAGATTGAGCAGTTAGCGGCTGGCAGCTAATGGCTGTGAGTGGAGTAGAAATGGCAAGGAAGAAAGAACAGGTGGCTAGTCAGGTTGAGCGCTACGATGCGGCAGATGTTCAAGTGCTGGAAGGGCTGGAGGCAGTTCGTCGCCGGCCCGGAATGTACGTCGGCGGTACTGATGTTAGGGCACTCCACCATCTGGTATATGAGGTGGTGGACAACGCGGTTGACGAGGCATTGGCCGGTGTTTGTGACAGGATTGAGATCATCATTCACCCCGACTCCAGCGTGACGGTGACGGACGACGGGCGAGGCATTCCCACCGCGCCACATCCTGAGAAGGGAATCTCGACCCTGGAGTTGGTGATGACCACTCTTCACGCCGGGGCCAAGTTCGGCGGCGGCGGCTACAAGGTTTCCGGCGGACTGCACGGCGTAGGTGTATCGGCGACCAACGCTCTCTCTGAGTGGCTGGAGATCGTGGTGGACGACCCCCGCGATGGGCACCGTCACCGCCAGCGATATGAGCGGGGTGTGCCAGTGACGCCGGTGGAGAAAATTGGTAAGGCTCAGGGACATGGTACCCAGGTCACGTTCCGCTTCGACCCCACGATCTTCAAGGACGTGGACTTTCGTTTCGAAACGCTGGTCCAGCGTATGCGGGAGATGGCCTTTGTCACCCGTGGCGTCACTATTCGGCTCGTGGATGAGCGGGCGCAGCCCTTTCCCCGCCAGATGACGTTCTACTTCGAGGGAGGCATCGAGTCGTTCGTGCGTTATCTTAGCCGCAACCGGGAGGTGCTCCACGACGTGCTGTACGCCGAGCGGCAGGTGAACGGCGTGGGCATCGAAGTGGCGCTCCAGTATACCGGCGCCTACGCCGAGTCGGTCTACTCCTTCGCCAACACCATCCACACTGTTGATGGCGGTGCACATCTGACCGGGTTGCGCTCCGGACTGACCCGCACGATTAACGACTACGCCCGCAAGGCGGGGCTGTTGAAGGAGAAGGACCCCAACTTCTCCGGCGATGACGTGCGCGAGGGGCTGACCGCCATTGTCAGTATCAAGCATCCTGACCCCCAGTTCGAGAGTCAGACCAAGGTGAAACTGATGAACGCTGAGGTCAAGGCGATGGTGGAGTCGGTGGTGACGACAGTGTTGGGGGAGTTTCTGGAGCGAGATTCGCGGGCGGCGCGGCGCGTCGTGAATAAGTGCCTCACCTCCTCCCGCGCAAGGGCAGCCGCACGCAAGGCGCGCGATTTGGTGATTCGTAAGAGTGCACTGGAGAGCCTGACCTTGCCTGGCAAACTGGCCGACTGCTCCGAGCGCGATCCCAACAAGACGGAGTTGTTCATCGTGGAGGGAGATAGCGCTGGCGGCAGCGCCAAACAGGGTCGCGATCGTCACTTTCAGGCCATCCTCCCACTGCGGGGCAAGATCCTCAACACCGAGCGGGCGCGGTTGAACAAGATCCTGAACAACAGGGAGGTGCGGACGCTCATTTCTGCGCTGGGCTGTAGCATCGGCGACCAGTTTGACCTGGACAACCTGCGCTATAGCCGGATAATTCTCCTCATGGATGCCGATGTAGACGGGGCCCACATCCGCACGCTGCTGCTGACCTTCTTCTTCCGCTACATGCAGCCGCTCGTCGAGGAGGGCCACCTCTTCATCGCTCAGCCGCCGTTGTACCGCATCGCCGCCGGCAAGAAAGTGCGCTACGTCTACACTGAGGCGGAAAAGGACGCGAGTGTTGAGGAACTGAAGGGCGGGAAGGTCACCCTCCAACGGTACAAGGGGTTGGGCGAGATGAATCCGGATCAACTTTGGGAGACGACGATGAACCCGGATAAGCGCATCCTTTTGCAGGTCACCATCGAGGATGCAACGGCAGCCGATCGCACGTTCGACATGTTGATGGGGGCCAGTGTCCCTCCCCGCCGTCGCTTTATCCTGTCTCACGCCAAAGAAGTGCGTAACCTGGATGTGTGAGGCTCACGTGCCATCCAGCGCAGTCTGGCCAACTTGATCTTTTTGGCTCTACGTGGATTAGTTGACCCATCTTTCTCTCTCCGTGAAACTCTGCGCATCCTCTGCGCCGCTCTGTGTTCCTGGTTATGCCTGAGTAGTAGTAACGATCAGCCTATCTCGCTGAACCAGATCTCCTTGCCGTGCAATCTGGCGCGCTCGGCCCGCACGATGCCCCGTTGTGTCTGCCTGAGCGCTCGCAGCACACGGATGGTGATCCACTTACTGGGCTGTCCCCGCTCTTCGATTTGTAGTGCACGGGTGCCATACCGCTTGATCCAGCGTCCATCGGCCGCCTGCGCTGCTATCACCATGTCGAGCCGTCGCTCCAAACGTGGGTCGGGGCCGTAGTCGAGACGTGCCAGAACGTCACACAGTTCAGTCAGATCAGATTGGTAATCGAGGGGGAAGCCGAAGTTCAGCCAGCGCGCGTCCCGCCCTTCGAAGTCGAACTCGTAATCGAGCACACTATCGGCCAGGGCCTCGACGGCGCGCATCCGGTCGGGAGTGCGGTCGGCGGCGGGTAGTTCGGCGAAGGCGGCCAGCGCCTTGGTGATGCCCCACTGACATTCCCCGCTATCAGCGTAGGGGCAGGTCAGGCCGCCTGGTGTGGTGCTGCGCGCGACCAGGTACTCGAACGCCCGCTCCAGGCGTGGGTCGTCCCGGTAGCCGAAGCGGAGGAGTGTGCGGATACCGTTGCCGGTGTAGCAGAGCAGGATGCGGCCTGGGGTGCCGTCGTAGGTGAAGCCACCACTCTCGTGCTGACCGTGCTCGAAGAGATTCTCACAGGCGGCCTCAAGTTCTGGGGTGGTGGGCAGACCTAACTCGGCGAGGAGATTAAGCGTGGCGTGAGTGCCCACCGCGCCGCCGTAGAACGGTCTATCGGCCCGTCCCCAGAAATCCACCGGGTCCATCAGGGCCAGGATTGCGCGCACCGGTGGCCAGGACGAGATTGCCGCCCGCGCCTCCGCGACCTGGGAGTCCTGCTCGCCACTATCGAGCAGATGGCGCAGCGTCAGATAGCGGGCCGATGGATTCTCCCGTTCCAATAGCCAGGGGTGCGGGTCGGCTTTCAGAACACTGCGCCAGTCTCTAAGCATTCTACTTTCTACTCCGAAAATAGCCCATCTGCTCGCGGGGGATGACAATCCGCCGCTCCCCACCGCCGGATTGTCATCCGGCGAGAGCGTAACGTCATGGTGTCTACTTCCTGAACGAACGTCGGATATTTACCCCAAAAGTTGCACCAGTAGGTACTGTGTGAAGTTGACCTCCTCTGGCAAGTGTGAGATCATAGAAATTGCACAGAGGAGGCAAATATGGCCAAGCGATACTCAGCGAAATTAAAGT
>Ga0208279_1000383_pt1 | contig 37344 bp, 29 predicted proteins | sample AntAceMetag02UKM_FD_184766 | JGI IMG/M metagenome (GOLD analysis project Ga0208279, IMG submission 184766) | Saline lake microbial communities from Ace Lake, Antarctica - Antarctic Ace Lake Metagenome 02UKM (SPAdes) (version 2) | ecosystem: Environmental > Aquatic > Non-marine Saline and... | reverse complement strand
CGTCCAGCCGAACCCTGCCTCGGCCGGGGGAACGACAGCCTCCCCAACCGGAGGGGCTAAGGCTTCCTCCACCACCGCCTCTTCGATCTCGGCTACGCGGACCTCTGCTTCCGCTTCAGCCTGGACGCGCAGTTTTCCCTCTTTGCCCTCTGCCAGTCGCTCCAACCACTCCAGCGCCTCATCACCAGAGGGCAGCTCATCGCCCTCCAGCCAGGCCGGCATAGGAACCCCATCGGCTACAGGGGCAGGGATATCCATCTCCTCTGGTACTTCCGCTGACGGGATCTCCTCCACCGCTGGGGCAGCCTCGGGCGGAGCCTCAGGCTCACCGAACGCCGTCCAGCCGAACCCTGCCTCGGCCTGGGGAACAGCAGCCTCCCCAACTGGAGGGGCTACGGCTTCCTCCACCACCGCCTCTTCGATTTCGGCCACGCGGACCTCGGCCTCCGCTTCAGCCTGGACGCGCAGTTTTTCCTCTTCGCCCTCTGCCAGTCGCTCCAGCCACTCCAGCGCCTCGTCACCAGAAGGCAACCCCTCACCCTCCAACCAGGCCGGCTTAGGCACCTCCTCGGCTACAGGGGCAGGTGTTTCCTCCAGCGCTTCTACCTCTTCGACAAACTGCTCGCGCAGGCTGGCCAGCCAATCTGAAGACTCTCCTGCGGGCGGAGTAGAAGGGACTGCTTCCTCACCGGCTACCTCGGCACCCAATCCAGATAGCCACTCCGGAACCTCCTTCTCTTCCAAGACCGCCGGCGCTTCCTCCTCACCAGTGGGCCCAACATCCAGCTCAGACAGCCGTTCCAAGATGTCCTCCTCACCGATTGACTCCATACCAAGTCCAGACAACCATTCGGGAGTCTCTTCCTCGACCACCGCCTCCGGTCTTTCCTCCACCAACTCTTCACGGATGCCTGCCAGCCACTCAGGGGCTTCCTCTGCTGGAGCGGGAACCGCTTCCTCTGGCAATTGCTCTTCCGACGGCCCAGTAGGGGTGGTAACAGGCGGTACAGTTGCAGGGGCCTCCTCGCTCAGGCCGATCTCCTCCAACCAGGAAGGAATCTCAATCTGCGCCTCCAGCGCTGCCGCGACGTCAACCAACGCGGCCTCACGCTCGGTCAGCGGTGGCCCCTCTGCCGATACGGCCTCCACCTCAGCCATCCAGGCCGGGAGCTCCTCCTTGATCGGGGGCTGATACTCCAGGGGAACGATCCGCACTTCTCGTGCTGGCAGCGGTGATGCATCCCCGAAGAGTTCCTGCGCTACCTTGTTCTCCGGGTCCAGGGCCTCGGCCCGCCGCAGGTACATCTGTCCTTCCTCTCGACCACTGCTGTTCCAGATTTCCCCCAGGATCAAATTGACCTTGAGGCAGTAGGGCAGCATATCCAGCACCTGCTGGCAGACCTCCGACGCCTCCAATCGCTGATCGTTGCGCCAGAGCGCCTCAGCCAGCGCAATGCTGAGGTCCACCCGTTCGGGATGCTCAGCCAGCAGGGCACGGAATTCGCCGATCGCCCGCGAGAGCAAATCGCCCCTCAGGTAGAGCCGGGCCAGCGCGCCACGGGTGAGTTGGACCCGCTGGGCTTCAACGCCATCTCGCCGGCCATATAGGTGGCATAATTCCTCCTCCACCACCTTGTTCTCGGTAGCCAGTTCGAATGCCCGCTCCAGACACCACGCTGCCGCGTCAATCTCACTACGCCGGTTGTGCACTTCGCTCATCCCCGCCCATGCGAGCATGTCTTCAGGATCAGCGCTAAGCACGCGGCGAAACATATCGACAGTGTACTCATCCTGGCCGGCTTCGAGCATTGCCGTACCCAGCAGCCGATAGGTTGCCACGTGTTTGGAGTAGTGCCTCAGGACATGCTTTCCATGGGCTACGGCCTCCGCATAACGGCCCTGCTCAATCGCGCTCTCAATCTGCTCACAATACTCCTCAAGGGAAATCTCAATCATTGTTCCCCCTTCTCCTGCTCAAACAGGATATTGAACCGCTTTCGGTCATCTACCATTTATGTCACTGGTCACCATAGATTATGCAACGTCTCGCACAAAAAGTCAATTCAAGCCATGCACTTCCCGCAAGCGTGCTACCAGCGCATCCACCGGCCGTTCGGGACGCGGGGAAGGACCTAAAGGGTCAGCGATGGTATCCTCCCCCAACATAACATAGAAGGCATTGAGCACACCACAGGCCAGCACATCCAGTTGGTAGCCACCCTCAAGCGTAAATACGATCTGCCCGTCGCACAACTGCTCGGCAATGCGTGCCAGTTCCCGCTCCAGCCAGGTATAGCCGGTCAGTGAAAGGTTCATGTGCGCCAATGGGTCGCTCCAGTGAGCATCATAGCCAGCCGAGACCAGGATCAAGTCGGGCTGGAAGCGCTCCGCCAACGGCCAGACCAGCTCGGCGAAGACCTGGGCGTAGCCTGCATCGCCCACACCCGGCGGCAATGGCACGTTGAGCACGGTTCCCTCGCCAGCGCCGTACCCCGTCTCGCTCCAGAAGCCGGTACCTGGATAGTGTGGGTACTGGTGGGTGGAGAAGTAGAAAACCGCTGGGTCGTCGGCAAAAGCGTCCTGAGTTCCATTGCCGTGGTGCACGTCGAAGTCAGCGATGAAGACGCGCTCCACCCCCTCCCTCGACAGCACAGCCCGTGCGGCCACAGCAACGTTGTTGAAGAGACAGAAACCCATCGCCTGCGTGGCCGTGGCGTGATGTCCTGGCGGACGCACCAGAGCAAAACCGTTAGCAACCTCGCCTGCCAGCACCGCTTCTACCACCCGAACAACCCCCCCAGCGGCCATCACAGCCGCATCGAAGGAACGAGGCGAGACATAAGTGTCGGGATCAAGATATCCGCCGCCCGCCTGGGCCTTTCGCCGCACCCGCTCAATGTACTCTGAAGTGTGTGCGCGCTGCAGCTCCTCGGCTGTCGCTGGGCGAGGTTCCAGGGACCTCAGACGCGCCAACACCCCCTCGTCTTCCAGCATCCTGAGAATGCGCTTCAGGCGGCGGGCATTCTCAGGATGAGAAGGCAAATCGTGTTCAAGATAGATCGGGTCGTAAACGTAGGCCGTGTCCATATCTGCTCCCTAACCCTGGTCTCTGTTTCGATAGCCTCAAGTTATGATTATACCCACCTACGCAAGAGAGTCAACAGAGGAGAGGAAGATGCCGAGGGAGAACAAGAGGCCGACTCGGGTGATTGGCCTGGTCTGGCGCAATGTGATATAATCCCTCTGCTATGAGAGGCACCGCAGGGAATGGTTTTCACGTTGCCATCAACGCACACCTTCTCTCAGGTCGGGCCTGGTATCGCAGCGCGGGCGTACACCGGTACATCTACCATCTGCTATGCCATCTAAGGCAGGCCAATGGCGGGCTGCGTTATACCGTTCTGCTGGGCGAGGGCGTACTTCCTCCAGACGTTGCCCTCAGATCACTCCAGTCTCGCTGGCCCACGAGCAGAGCGGCGGCGCGAGTGATGTGGGAGCAACTGGCACAACCCTGGACGCTAAAGCAGATCGGGGCAGACCTGGTGCATGGGCCCGTCTTCATCGGCCCTTTACTCACCCCCTGCCCGGCGATCGTCACCATCCATGACCTGAGCTTCATCCGTTTCCCCACCCTGTTCCGCCCCGCCAACCGGCTCTACCTGAAGGTGCTGACACAACTTTCGGCACGTCGCGCCCGGCGGCTTATCGCCGTCTCAGCCCACACTGCCACTGAGATCACACGGCTGCTGGGCATCCCGCCAGAGCGGATTGACATCATCTATCACGGGGTGGAACCGGCTTTCCGCCCGCTACCAACCGCTGCGGTAGAGACCTTCCGCCAGCACCAGGGGCTACCAGAGCGGTTTGTGCTATTCGTGGGCACACTGGAACCACGCAAGAATCTGGTACGGCTGGTAGAGGCCTTTGCTCAATTCAGGAGACAAGAAGCAGCGAGCCGGGGGCCAGTGAAACTGGTGCTGGCTGGCGGCAGAGGCTGGCTCTACGACAGATTATTTGCCAGGGTAGAAGCGCTGGCCCTGGACCAAGATGTCTTGTTTCCTGGCTATGTTCCGAACGACGAATTACCGCTGTGGTACAATGCTGCTTTGGCTTTGGTTTACCCCTCGCTATACGAAGGATTTGGGTTACCGGTACTGGAAGCGCTAGCCTGTGGTACGCCTGTGCTGACCTCGAACGCATCTTCGTTGCCTGAGGCAGCCGGCGACGCAGCCTTGACAGTCGATCCGCACGACGTAGAAGCACTGGCGGAGGGGCTGAACCGGCTACTGACGGATGAACCGTTGCGGGACAGGTTGCGAACGCGCGGTCTGGCCCACGCCAGACGGTTCACCTGGCCGCACACCGCACGAGAGACAGCGCGTGCGTACCGGCGCGCCCTGGCCGAAGAGGGAGAAACATGAGAACACGCAGGCAGGCTTCCTGGTGGGTCATCATCTCCGACATCCTGCTGATCAACGCCAGCATGTCGCTGGCCTACTGGGTGCGCTACGAACTGCAATGGTTCCTCGACATCAATTACTATCACTCACTATCGGCCTACGCCTCCTTTGGCTTCCTGTTCACCGTGCTGATGCTGCTGGCTTTCCAAATGGACCGCGTCTACCAACACCAACGCGGGCAACCTTGGCTCGATCAGGTCTATCGCGTCATCAACGCCACGGCTAAATCCGTGGTGGTGATGCTGGCCGTCACCTTTGTCCTCCAGCCCCGTCAATACTCACGCCTGTTGCTCATTGAGGCGGGCATCATTGCGATCATCTTGCTGGCCGTATCGCGGATGATGCAGAACATGATCCTGGGCTGGCTGCGCTCTCGCGGCATCGGGATGGTCCGCCTTATCATCGTCGGGGCTGGTGAGGTAGGACGCACAGTGATGCGTACCATCGTGGCACGGCCCGAACTGGGCTATCAGATCGTTGGCTTCGTAGACGATAACCCGCAGAAAGGCCAGACCGACATCGGGCGCTTTAAAGCGTTGGGACCGGTAAACAATCTGGCACAGATGATCGAGAAAGAAGCAGTAGATGAAGTCATCGTAACGTTACCGTGGATGTACCACCGCAAGATCATGGCCATCGTACGGGAGTGCGAGCGGCGGCAAGTGAGCGCCCATATCGTGCCCGATCTCTTCCAGATGAGTCTCAGCCACGTGGACGTGGACGATTTGGGTGGCGTGCCACTGATTGGCGTGCGGGAGGTTGGCTTCGGACAGGGAACCCTGCTGGTCAAGCGAGGCATGGACGTCTTTGGCGCACTGGTGGGACTGACGCTAGGGGCCCCGCTCCTGGCATTGATCGCGCTGGCCACCCGGATCAACTCACCCGGCCCAATCGTCTTCCGCCAGACCCGCGTGGGAGCGGGCGGAAAGACGTTCGAATGTTACAAGTTTCGCTCAATGCACGAGGGAGCCGAAGCGGAGTTGGAGCAATTGCGCGAACTGAACGAGGCCGACGGCCCTCTCTTCAAAATCCGCGACGACCCGCGCCTGACTCGCGTGGGCCGGTTTCTGCGGCACACCAGCCTCGATGAACTACCACAACTGTGGAACGTATTACGCGGAGAGATGAGCCTGGTGGGACCACGCCCATCCCTCCCGGTCGAGGTCAGCCGCTACATGGAATGGCACAAAAAGCGGCTGGAAGCACGCCCAGGAATGACCGGATTGTGGCAGGTCAGCGGCCGCAGCCTGCTCAGTTTCGATGACGGTGTGCTGCTCGATATTTACTACATTGAAAACTGGTCACTATGGCTTGATTTCAAGATCTTACTGCGTACCATCCCCGAGGTGTTGTTTGGAGACGGCGCGTATTAGCCACCCTACCGGAAGCAAAAACGCAAGACATGATGCACACACAGAACAGGCACAGCCCAACTCTGGACTTGCCTGGACCTACAAGTACACCTACACTGACCCCGGTCAGAGGCAGCACCTGCTGGCACAAGTGACGCTTATACAATTGAACCCACCAGGAGGCTATGGCAACCTTCCTACTCTCGGCCGCCGCCACGCGTCCACCAGCACCATCATTTCCTGGTATAGGCCATAGTCGGTCCCCAGCCAAGCCGTCACCTCTTCCCGCCCCGGCCGCCGCCCCCCGTCCCACATCTCTCCCGTGGCCAGGTTGGCCACCAGGTCCAGGAACCGGCCTCGCCAGGGCTCATCCAGGGAAAACATAGCCTCCGTAAGTGTCTCGACTCTCAATGTGACAATACCTTTCTCCGCCCTCGTATAGGCCCTCCTTTCGCTACACTATGTGCGCTGTCCCCTAGCCGCCAGAATGAACGCGCCCCGCCTACACATCCCCGCCTGCGACACGGGCGTGTCCTACACCCCCAGGGAGCCACCACGCATAAGGGCCACAGCCACATTCAGAAGTGTGGCATCCTAGGCCCCAACGAACCCCGGCTGGCAGAGCTCCCCGGCGAACGCCTCCAGCGTGTCGGCCTTCACCGCCAGCACGACCCGCCGTTCCGCCTCCGTGAGACTGAGAGTGGTCAACACCTCGCGGCGATGACCGTTGAGTAACCGCTCGCGGAAAGCGGAATCGGTGAAGGCCGTCCAGACCAACTCATCAATCCTTCGTGTTGACATCATCTACCCCCCACCACTGCTGCCGCCGCCATGCGGGCTTGCCAACAGGCCATGCAGCCCGTCCAACACTTCCACCGCACCAGCCTGGGGCTCCGCCATCCGAGCAGCCGCGCCAGGGGCCGCAGGCCCAAGAGCCAGCACCAGGAGCAGCATAAACGTCATCAGCGCCAAGGCCAGCTTACCACGTACGTTCTCCATCGTTACCCTCCTTCCCGCCCAAACCCGCCCAAAATCTAGTACGACCCGCCCCAAATTCAGCATAAGGATAGCACAGAACTCTGAACGAACCTCTGACAACCAGATAAGCAAAGAGGCTGCTCTGCGGCAGCCTCTACAGATCAAGTTCGAGTTCTCTCGTGCTTACCCGTATCTCACCGCAGAGGACGCCGGGGGCGCGGCGACGTTAAGCGACCTCCTGTGCGTTGCTCCGTGGTGAGAGAAAAACGATGCGCTCAGTCCGGCCTTTTTCCAGCGATCCGTTCGTACAATCTCTTTGTCTCAACCGATGGTTCGATATCCAACTCCCGCCTGAGAATCTCCTGGCAATGGTGGTATTGAGCCAGCGCCTCAGAACGCCGGCCTGCCTCGGCGTAACAGTGCATGATGCGCCGATGTACGTCCTCGCGCAGTTCGTCCACCTCCAAGGTCCGCCTGTACCAGCCGATCGCCCCTTCAAACTCCCTCCGCGCCTCGTGGCATCGTCCCACCCCGACCAACGCCTCGAGGTACAGCTCCCGGAGCGCCTCCCGCTTCGGCACACACCACACCCGCCCCACCTCAGGCAGGAAATCTCCCCGGTAGAGCGCCACCGCACGCCGCCACAGGTCCTCCGTCCGCCAGTCGTGAGGCGGTAAGAGCCGCGCCCGCTCGACCGACGCCTCAAACTCCTCGACGTCGAACCAGCAGTCCACGTCGCCCAGCCGGTACCGCCCTTCCTCCACCACCACGGCCTCGGCGCCCAAGGCGCGGCGTACCCGGTAAAGCGTGGTGTGGAAACTGTCGGTCGTCTTTTTCGCGGATAAATCGGGCCAGAACACTGAACCAATAACATCCCGCTCCAGAGGCCCATGTAGGAGGATGTAAAAGAACAACTCCTTAGCCATCGCCGCCTGCCACTCGGATGAGGCGACCGTGTGCCCATCGTAGACGACCCGCCCCCCTCCAAGAGCATAGATCTCCAGGCGGCTCACCGTACCTTCTTTCACCTCTGCACCGGCCTGCACCTGCTCCTCCCCGAAGACATTCAACTGTTGCACCCTCTCAGCAATGGCACGGCAATCCGCTATGCCCCCGGCGACGCCAAGTCCCAACAGATCCTCGGCGTGCTGCCCCTCCACAACCGCAAACTGGTGCGTGCCGATCTCGTCCGCCAGATCCATCGCCCGGCGCAACTCGGCAACGGCATGTGGCTTGTCCCCAGCCAGAAAGTAAGTCCTGGCCAGCAGGAATCGGGCCCGGGCCAACTCTCGCTTCGCCTGCCGCTGCCCCAGGAAACGAACAGCATCGGAGAGAAGACGAAGACCGGCTTCGACCTCACCGCTTTCGGCCAACGCGATCCCCTCGGCCACAAGCAGCGGCCCGCGCTCCTCAAAATCCAACCCCTTTTCTTCAGCCAACTGGCGCGCCTGTCCCAACAAAACGAGCGCCTGTGCATGATCTCCCCGCCAGCGGTTCATATCCGCCTGCGCTGCCAGGATATAGACTGCCAGGCCCGGCTCGCCCTCCCGCGACATCTGCCAGCCGGCGTTGTACAGAGGTTCAGCGCGCGCGTAGTCCCCAACGTCACGGTGGACATCAGCCATCCCCACCGAGATGTAGGCCTGGTACCGCAAATCGCCCCCGCGTCGCGCTGCCGCCAGCCCCTCCTCGTATAGTGCCAGCGCTTCCCGATACTCCCCACGAGCGTAGTGGAGGCAGCCCACATCGTTGAGCACCCCAGCCAGTTGTGTCGGCGCTCCCAACCGTCGTCCAACGGCCAACGCCTCGCTTGCACAGGTGACCGCTTCATCAAAGCATCCCTGAGCAGTAAGTGCGAGCACCAAATCCCGCAACAAGTTGACCACATCGTAGGGGCTGCCAACCTTCCGAAACAGAGCCAACGCTTCCTGCAGTTTGGCGACCCCCTCAGCGAGACGCCCAAGTCCCACATAGGCCAGTCCGATAAGCCGCTGCGCCTCCGCCCGCTCCATTACTTCGTCCTGATCCAGCATGTCCAGCGCCGTCTGTGCTTCCACAATCGTGTCCTCGTAGCGACCTCCAAAGAAACCCAGCAGCGCACGCTGGTTGTGCACCTTGGCCAGACGTGCCATATCTTTCCGGGCGGCGAACCCGGCCTCGGCGTGGGCCAGCGCCTGCTGCGCCCCCTCGTAGTCGTAACGATCGGTGAGCACCCTGCTCTGATAGAACGTCAGCCATGGAGCCTGGGCTCTGGCCTCCCCGGGCAGTGCCTCCGCCCAGCGCAGGAGCGTCTCGACTCGCCCCCGCGTGAACCACTCCATCGCCACCCGCTCCACCAGCGTCGTCGCGCCTGGATAGTCCTCGGCTGCCAGATAGTGATACACTGCCTCCTCAACCCCATCGTCTCGCTCGAACCGCTTCGCGGCGCGCAGGTGCAGTTCAGTGTAGCGGGCCGGATCGCGCTGGCGCAACTGCTCGTGCAGGAAATCACGGAACAGATTGTGGTAGCGATAGGTCGCCGCAGCCCCTCTCCCAAAGCGGGTGACGAAGAGACTACGCCGCTCCACCTCCGCCAGCAGAGCAAGCGACTCCCTGATCTGCAGTACCTGGCGGCACAGCCGTGACGACATCTCACGCAGCACAGCCGAGACGCATAGGAAATACTGAATGTCGGGCGGCTGCCGGTTCAAGACCTCACTGGCCAGGTAGCCGTACGTCTCGGCAGTGGCCATCTCCTCATCGAGCAGGGCAGCCTTACTCTCGTCGCGCAACATATCGGCCAGCAGCAGGACACCGGTGATCCAGCCCTCGGAGTTGGCAGCTATCGCTTCCGCCTGGCTTTCAGACACCTCAACCCACGATGATCGCAGAAGATCCCGGATCTCCTGGGAGGCGAAGCGCAGGTCCCGTGCCGTCAGACCGACGAGTTGGCGCTTGGCAACCAGGTGTGCGACAGGAACGTCGGGTAACACACGACTACCCAGCATCAGGTGGCAATTGAAGGGCAGGATTTCAAGCAGACGGTGGACGAAGGTTCGGATACCAAAGCCACCGTCCAGTCCATCGTAGTTGTCCACCACCACGACGAAGGATGTGTCAATCTCAAGCATCTCGTTGACCAACTCTCCCACAATAGCGGTCGGGTCGTGGAAAAGATCACCGGCCAGGGAAGCCAACGCCGCGCGGCTTCGCCCGCCGAAGCCGCGGAAGCGCTCGCCAATCGCGCCCACCAGGTACTCGATGAACACGCTCAGATCACGGTCGCGCTCGTCGGCGGTGTACCAACACACCGGCACAGGGCTGTGCTGCGCAAAATCCACCAGCGCCGAGGTCTTGCCGTAGCCAGCCGGGGCAGAGACAAGCGTCAACTTGCGCTCGAGCCCCCGCTCGATGGCCTGGCACACCCGCGGCCGATGCAATAGGCCGGAGGGGCTGGGCACGAGCAGTTTGGAACGGACGAGAGTGAACTCAGGGACAACCAACGCTTTAAAGACTCCTGCGATCGCCGATGCGCCGATTCACTAAACTCGCACAAAATCACAATTTCATAAAGTATACCCCTACAATCCCAAAGGAGCAAACGGCTGCACCAACAGCGCGACCCTCTGGCCGATCTCCTGCACTGTACGCTGGCCGCCGGCCCAGTACCGGGCCGGCACCGGCACCGTCCGCGATGCCTGCCCTCTTGCTGGTCGCCTGTTACTACCTCAATGCCTTCTTCAGCACCGCGCCCAGCCTGCGGATACCTTCGACGATGACATCCGGCGGGCAGTAGGAGAAGTTGAGCCGCATGGCATTGCGCCCCCCATCCTGGTTGGGGTAGAAGTGGACGCCAGGCACATAGGCGACTTTCTCGGCGACGATCTCCTTCGAGAACTCAAGCGTGTCAATGGGCTCCGGCACGCGGGCCCAAAGAAACAACCCGCCTTGCGGACGGGTCCAACTGCTACCGTCGGGCCAGAATTCAGCCAACGCATCAAGCATCGTGTCCCGCCGCTCTCTGTAGGCATCGCACAGTCGCTTGACGTGTGGCTTGATCAGGCCCCGCTGGCAGATGTCGTTGGCGATGTATTGAACAAAGCTACTCGTGTGCAGGTCAGCGCCCTGCTTGGCCTGCACAAAGCGTTGCATCAGTACCTCTGGACATACGATCCATCCCAGCCGCAGACCCGGGGACAGGATCTTGGAAAAGGTCCCCAGGTAAATTGTACGCTCGGGGATGAAGGTGCCGATGGGAGGAATGTCCTCTCCTTCGTACCGCAACTGGCCGTAGGGATCGTCCTCGACGACGGGGAGATCCAGTCTCGTGGCGATTTCAGCCAGCCGCTTGCGGCGCTCCAGAGGCATCGTCGTACCGGCAGGATTGTGGAAATTGGGCAGCACGTAAATGAACTTGGGCGGCTCGCCGGAATCGGCAAGCACCTTTTCGTAAGCATGCTCCATCTCGTCCACAACCATGCCGTCGTCGTCGAGGCGCACAGTGTGGTAACGCACCTGATAAGCGTTCCAGGCCTGGATTGCTCCCAGGTAAGTGGGGCGTCCAGTGAGGATGTAGTCGCCGGGGTCAATGAACAGTTTTCCAACCAGATCCAGAGCCTGCTGAGAGCCATTGGTCAGCAGGAGGTTGCCTGGCACAGCCGGGACGCCATACTTATGCATTGTGGTAGCCAGGTACTCCTTGAGCGGTCCGTATCCCTCGGTGGCACCATATTGCAGTGCTCTAGCGCCGTCCGCGCGGATGATGTACCGGCAGGCTTCTTCGATCTCGCGCAGGGGGAAGAAGTCCGGGGCTGGCAAGCCTCCCGCGAAGGAGATCACGTCTGGATCTTGAGTCAGCTTGAGCAATTCGCGGATAGCGGAACTCTTCATACTTTCTGTGCGCGAGGCCAGATGTGGAGCCCAATCCAACACTGGTATGGCGCGGTTCAGATCGAGATTCGATTCCATGACTCACCTCCTAATTGAGACTTGTGGGTAACTACTCACCCGTTTGCCCCGCCGATGGTTGAAACCATCGGCTGATACGCAAAGTGCGTTAAAACGCACTAAAACGCGACTTTCTAACCCGTTTTAACGGGTTTCGCCGTATCAGCGGGGCGTTTCAACGCTCCGCGTGGGGGTGGCTGAGTAGTTACACTTGTGGTTAAGTAAGGCCCTGCGACGCAGCCTGTTTCTCACTCTCCAATATCTCCCGCAGGGCACGCTTGCGCGCCCCATCGCTGAGGGTCTCCAGGCGACGGATGCCCAGCGGGTCAATCACCTCACGTAATAATTGGACTTCTTCAACCTTCAGTAGTTCGGTCTCGCGCAGGTCGGGAGCGGCCTCGAGGGGAATGCCTGTCTTGACGCGGATTTTCTCCACCGCCACGCCAACAGCCCGAACACAAGGTTTGTCTACCAGTGCGTTGCCAGCGGCCGAGGCGAAAGAAACGTGGGGCGCGTGGGTGTGTTTGGCCAACAAATAGCCCGCCATAACCAGCGGCGTGGCGATTCCCTGCGCGAGAACGTCGCCGTCGGCCACCTGGCGGGCGATACATACGGAGATCAGTTCATCAACTGTGTAACCGGTTGCCACGTGGGCCATCCACTGTCCCAATCTTGCTCTCATTCTATTGTAGCATCAGAAGGACGAGAGGTCAAATGATGAGAAATGTCACGCCGTAAGCACGCTGAACGCAACTTGACTATCGGGCGAAATAGCGGTATCCTTTGTGCGCACTGTGAAGCACAAAAAGATTGGGAGGCAGTCTGTGTACAAAATCTTGCACAAGGAAATACTCAGCGAGGTCAACAAGTTGATGGTCATCGCCGCACCGGAAGTGGCACGCAAGACACGGGCAGGCCAGTTCGTCATCGTGCGCGTCGACGAACGTGGAGAACGCATACCGCTCACCGTCGCCGACTACGACCAGGAAGCGGGTACCATCACGCTCATCTTCCAGGAGGTCGGCAAGACGACGATGCACATGGGGACACTTGAGCCGGGTGACGAATTGGCCACTTTCACCGGGCCACTCGGACATCCGACCGAGATCAAGAACTACGGGACTGTCGTATGTGTAGGGGGCGGTGTTGGCATCGCGCCCCTCTACCCCATCACGCGGGCGCTCAAAGAAGCCGGCAATACCGTCATCTCGATCATCGGGGCGCGCACTCGTGAACTGCTCTTCTGGGAAGACAAGATGCGCTCAGTCAGCGACGAACTGATCGTCTGCACCGACGACGGCTCTTATGGGCGCAAAGCGCTAGTCACCGAACCGCTCAAGGAGTTGCTGGAACAGCGCGACGGAGAAATCGCCCGGGCGTGGGTCATCGGGCCGGCGATCATGATGAAGTTCTGCGCTGCAACGACAGAACCTTTCAAAGTGCCCACCATCGTCAGCCTGAACACGATTATGATTGATGGGACGGGCATGTGCGGCGGCTGTCGGGTGCAGTTGACCGACGGTGCGAAGTTCGTGTGCGTGGATGGGCCTGAGTTCGACGCACACCAGGTGGACTGGAACCTGCTGCTGGCCCGGCAACGGTTCTACCTGGAGGAGGAAAAGCAGGCAGTCGAGCAGTGGCAACACCGATGCCAATTGGAGGTAGATTAGTCGTGACTGAATTGACCAACAGAGAACGGTTGCAAATCCCCCGCCAGACGATGCCGACTCAAGATGCGCTCGTCAGGCGGGCCAATTTCGACGAAGTGGCGCTCGGCTTCACGCTGGAGCTGGCACAGCAGGAGGCGGAGCGGTGCCTGCAATGCGCGAAACCTCTTTGTGTGGAGGGCTGCCCGGTGGAGGTGCTCATTCCAGAGTTCATCCTGGCGCTGCGGGAGGGGGACATAGATGGCGCGGTGCGGGCGATGAAGGAGAAGAACAATCTCCCCGCCATCTGCGGCCGGGTCTGCCCGCAGGAGACGCAGTGTGAGATCAAGTGCGTGCTGGCCAAGAAGGGCGAGCCGGTGGCAATCGGCCGGCTGGAGCGGTTCGTGGGCGACTACGAATTGGAACACCACGTCTGCCCGCTCGAGCGCGCCACGCCGACGGGTAAGCGCGTCGCCGTCGTCGGCTCCGGCCCGGCCGGGCTCACCTGCGCTGTGGACCTGGGACGGCTGGGACACGACGTGACAATGTTCGAATCGCTGCACAGCCCCGGCGGCGTGCTGGTCTACGGCATCCCAGAGTTCCGTCTGCCCAAGAGCGTGGTGCACGGCGAAATTGACTACGCTGCCGAGTGCCTGGGCATCGAAATGCATCTGGACGCGGTGATCGGGAATCTGTACACGATTGACGAACTGCTCGACGGGCAAGGGTTCGACGCCGTCTTCCTGGGGACAGGCGCGGGGCTGCCGTCGTTCCTGCGCATCACCGGCATCAACTACAACGGCGTCCTCTCGGCCAACGAGTTCCTGACGCGGGTGAACCTGATGAAGGGCTATCTCTTCCCGGAGTACGACACGCCAGTCAAGGTGGGGAACAGGGTGGCAGTGATTGGCGCGGGGAACGTGGCGATGGACTCCGCCCGCTGCAGCCTGCGTCTACAGGCACTACGCAGCCAGGAGAGCGGCGAGGTGCACATCGTCTACCGGCGCTCGCCGGTCGAGGTGCCGGCCCGCGCCGAAGAGGTGCATCACGCCGAGGAGGAGGGAGTCATCTTCGACTTCTTGACCAACCCGGTGGAGATCTACGGGGACGAGCACAGTAACGTGTGTGGCATGCGCTGCATCCGCATGGAACTAGGCGAGCCCGACGAGAGCGGCCGGCGGCGCCCCATCCCCATCAAGGGCTCCGAGTTCGATATGGATGTGGACATGGTGATCGTGGCGCTGGGGACCAGTCCCAACCCGTTGGTCTTTAACGAGGCCGGTGGGCTGGAGCGGACGAAGTGGGGCACGGTGGTCGCCGACCAGGAGACAGGCCGGGCGACCAAACCGCGGGTATGGGCTGGCGGGGACGTGGTCACTGGCGCAGCGACGGTCATCAGCGCAATGGGTGCCGGCAAACGGGCCGCCGCCGACATAGACCGGTTCTTACGGGGTGAGATCAATCCCTGGTAGAAGACCAGTAAGACGACCGGTAAATAGCGAAAGTCAGCGCCGTTCTCTTGAGCGGCGCTGTGCTTTTTCAGGGCATCGGAGTGGGCGAAGGGCCAGGCGTAGGAGTTGGCTCCAGCCAGGTGAAGGTACGCACCTCGCTAGGAGCGCCTGCTTCCTCATAGACCAGTGCGCCATCCCGGTCCCGCGTTTCCCTCACAACGTGCACCTGCCAATGAAATATGCGCACATCACCGTTTGCGGCTGGCAGCAGATCGAGGGGGACGTGCCAGGCAGTGGCGCGGGTGTATGTCGTAGCAGACACTACACCACCGGCCGGTTGGGAGAGAGTCAGCCTATACCACTCACCATCGCGCAGCACACTCACCGAAGACCACTGCAGAAGAACAGGCTCATCATCTCCCACAAACACCGCACTGTCCGCTGGGCTGAGGAGCGGAGGCGCCGGGTAAGGCGGGATAGGAGTAGGCGTGGCGTTTGGGTCCACGGTCGGCGTAGGGGTAGGCATCGGCGTACCCAGCGGGATAACCAGCGACTGGTTGACGCGGATGGTGTCATCGTCAGACGACAGATCGTTGGCAATACGGAGGAGCGCGACTGAGATCTCGTATTGCTCAGCGATCGTGCTTAGCGTCTCTCCCGGCACGACGACATGGACGAAGTAGTCCCCAGGGGTAGGAGTCGGCCCCTCGGGCTCCACGGTGGCGACTGCCCCCACAGACGGCGGAATAAGCAGTACCTGGCCCATCTGGATGAGGTCCGGATCTAGATCCGGGTTCAAAGCCAATACTTCCTCGACGGTGGCACCGTACGCGGAGGCAATAGCAATGAGCGTCTCCCCCTCTTGCACCTGATGGACGAGCGGTGGAACAGGGGTGGGTGTGGAGGTAGGAGGAGAGGGCGTCTGCGTGGGTGTTGGGGTCAGCGTGGCGGTGGGCGTGCGAGTAGGTGTAGCCGTGGATGTCGGTTCTCCAGGGCCAACGGTCAGCAGCGCGTAAATTCCGACCCCCCCCGCCGCCAGGATTACCAGCGCCAGCACGACGACGATCAGAGTACTGGCCCAACCAGGCAATCCTCGTTCGACCTTCTCCTCGGCTACGGCTTCTTCCTCGAGCGAAGCCCCGCACATCAGGCAGGTTGTCGCCATCGCTGCCACTCGTGAGCCACAAGCCGGGCAGTAGCGGGGTTCCTCGGTTGGGAGAGAGACTTCAGGTACTTCGGCCATTGTCACCTACCGGACAGCGGGGCGTCGGATGGAAGTAGGGGCCGGGCTTGTCCCTGCCCACGGGTATGATAACACAGAAACAGGAAATAACAAATGCCAAATCCCAAACAAGACTCTTCTCACCTACCGCAGACTACACTTGCTGTGCCAGATAGCCGTCCAGTCCCAGTTCCTCGGCAATACCCTGCATCGCTTCCAGCACGACGCCAACGTGCTCCCACAATTCAACGCCGATCATCTGGGCGCCTTCTTCGATCATCTCCCGGTGCGCGCCGGCAGCGAAGCGCTTGTCCTTCCACTTCTTTTTCACCGACTTGACGCGGACATCGCGGATGTCCTTACTGGGCCGCACCAGCGCGACGGCGACGATGAGACCCGTCAGGTCATCCACGGCATAGAGGGTCTTCTCCATCAACGTCTCTCGCTCCACGCCAGTGACCTCGGTGGCGTGGGAGAGCACCGCACGGACGATCTCCTCCGGCCAGCCACGCTCGCGCAGGACACAGGCACCAGCATTGGGATGGCCATCGGGGCTGATATCGGGGTAGCGCTCGTAGTCGAAGTCGTGCAGCAATCCGACGATGCCCCACTTCTCCTCGTCCTTCTCGAAACGGCGCGCATAGGCCCGCATAGCCGCCTCAACGGCGAGCATATGTTTGATCAAGTTGGGCTTCTTGGTGTATTCGTTGAGCAGTTCCCATGCATCTTGACGCTTCATCGTGTCCCTCCTAATTCTGACACAGACCAGCAGACTCAGCAGACCGGCGGTGACTCACCCACCTTCTCCACATCCTCACCCTCACGGCAATACCTCCATGATGTTCGCCATCTCGTTGACGTCAGGAGCGTGCACGAGAATAACGTAGCGAGCCAGGCGCTGGACATATACCGCTCCCGCATCAGTCTCCCACCATCGGCCCGCCAGCCCCTCCGGTGGATCAACAGGTCGGGCGGGCAGGTCACGCTGGGGTATCAGCGCGATGAGAGCACGCTCAAACTCAGCGGCCTCGGCGGGGCTGTCCCAGATCGTGCGCCAGACAAGCATCGTGCGCCCGTCCTCGTGCTCCCAGACGACGAAAACGTCGCCGTCCCAGCCATCGGCAGCCTGCCAGGCCCTCTCCTCCGGCAGCACCTCGTTGAGATACAGACCGACGACGAACTCGCCCAGCGTATCCTGGAGGAGCATCGTCCAGCCTTCGCCGAGGACAGCACCGAGACTGGGCACAGCGACGACGGTGGGATCATCCCGCTCCTCCAGATAGCGCTCCGGGTGGAGTACCTGCTCGGTCGAACGGGGCGGGTCGATATAGGCATGGTCGATGACCTCCCACCCACCAGTCCGGAAGAGAGTCTCAGCAAACTGACGACCTTCCCAGTACGGGAACCGTCGCAGCCGCGCCCAGGCCTCGCTGCGGTCCAGTTCCTCCCCGTAAGCAGGTTGCTCCGCTTGCGAAACCAACTCTGACAGATGCTCCCAGTCAGCCATCGTCGGGTCATCGTAGCGATAGAGCGCCGTCAGGAAGGTCGCGTCTCCCTCCACCAGCGCCTGAACGGCCAAGACGGCATCGGTAGTCGTAGCGCGCGCATCCATCGCCCCCAGATCGAAGTGCTGGTCCTGCAAAGCATGGGCATAGGCGTGTGCCAACAGCGCCTGATCGTCAACACCACTTTCCTGCCGGCCAGTAGCGACGTAGAGTTGCTCCTGTTCAGGCACATAGATGCCTGCCACCTGATGGGCACGGATGGAGATTGGCACATCGGGCACCAGCCCCAGCGCAGCATACGGCAACAATTTCGCCTCTGGTCCGCGTTCGACGTAGAGCCGATGGAGGAGCGTGGTCATATCACGCTCGTCGAGGAAATTGAGCGGCACCTCGGCGCGTGGAGAGAGACTACGCAGGGTCTCCACCTGATGGGCGATCTGATCGAAAAGGCGAGCGGCCTGCACCTGAGACCATAAGCCCTCTTCTGGCGCCAGGGAGGGAGCAGGCAATGGGGTTGGGAGCGGTGTGGGAAGCCGGGACACGAAGGATAGGGTTGGGGCAGGCGGTAGGCTCTTCCAACTCTGGACAGAGGTGACGACGATGCCCGCAAGCATGGCGAGGACCACGACAACTGCGACGACCAACAAGATGATAGTACGACGCTGTCCGGACGTGAATTCCGAAGCGCTCACCCCAGCACCTCGCGTTGACGTTGGACGAGGCGGGCGATACCCTGTGCTGCCAGGCCCAGCATGCGATCGAGGGTCTCTCGCGAAAAGGGCGTGCCTTCGGCCGTTCCTTGCACCTCGACCAGGTGATCATCATCCGTCATCACGACGTTGAGGTCTACCTCGGCATCGTGATCCTCGCTATAGCACAAGTCGAGCCATACCTCGTCGCCCACCACACCGACGCTGACTGCTGCCACCGGTGGCTTCAGCGCCTCCGGCGGTACCAGGCCGCGCCCGGCCAGACGGCGCAGCGCCAGGGCCACGGCGACATAGCCGCCGGTAACAGCAGCGGTACGGGTGCCACCGTCGGCCTGAAGCACGTCACAGTCCACGACCAGTGTGCGTTCACCCAACAGATCGAGATCCACGGCAGCACGCAGCGAGCGCCCAATGAGGCGGCGAATCTCCTGAGTCCGGCCGCGCACCCCTTGGGTCTCCCGTGGTGTGCGCGTGTGGGTGGAGCGGGGGAGAAGGGCGTATTCGGCGGTCAGCCATCCCCCCTTGCGCCCGACCATCCAGGTCGGCACTTGCTCCTCAACGCTAACGTTGCAAAGAACACGAGTGCGGCCCAACTCGATCAGCACCGAGCCCTCGGGGTACTCGACGTAATCCAGGATGAAATTGACGGAACGGATCTCGTCAGGCCGACGGCCATCGGACCGTGTCAAATGGTCTGCCATAACAAAAGACATTATACCACGCTGAGAAATGGGGGCAAGGGGCGAGTCGTATGTATGACAGTCGCATTGCCACATTGACACGTATGACAGTAAATGCTACAATCCCCTCAACAGAGGCGGCCATCAGCAATCATTGGCCGACTCCCATCGGCTGTGACACGACCAAGATAACTTCAGAGGAAGTGCGACAATGAACTTTGACCTTATCATCACCAACGGCACAGTAATTGACGGCACCGGCCGGCCTCGATTCCGGGCCGACCGGGGCATCCGCGACGGCAGGATCGCCGCTATCGCCACGGGGGAACACCTGACCGGCGGGCAGACTCTCGACGGCACCGGCCTGATCGTCGCCCCCGGCTTCATTGATGTCCACTCCCACTCCGACTGGATTCTCCCCCTCCCTGACCACGACCAGGTACTGACCCCTCTTCTCCTGCAGGGCATCACCACACTGGTCACCGGCAACTGCGGCTTCTCCCCCGCCCCTGTCACGGAGGACTCCATGCCCCTGCTGGATGGCTTTTCCGAGATGATGCGGGAGCGGGCCTTCCCCTATCACTGGCGCTCCCTGGCCGAGTTCCTGGACACCCTCGAACGCGATGGCCTGCTGCTCAACGCTGCCTTTCTGGTGGGCCATGGCACGCTGCGCTACGCAGTGATGGGGGAACGCGCCGATGGCCCCACTCCCCCCACCCCGGAGGAGGTGGACGCCCTCCGCCGCCTCGTTCGCCAGTCCCTGCAGGAGGGAGCCTTTGGCCTGTCGGCAGGGCTGGCCTACGCTCCGGGTGTCTTCGCCCACAACGAGGAACTGCTCGCCCTGCTCCGAACCGTCGCCGAAGAAGGTTCCATCTTCACCGTCCACGGGCGGGCCTACACCTGGGTCTCCCCCTTCTACACGCCGATGATCCTGGGTACTCCCCACAACGTCCGCTCCACCCGGGAACTGCTGGCCCTGGCCCGTGAGGCCCACGTGCGGCTCCAACTGTCGCACCTGATCTTCGTCGGTCGCCGCACCTGGCGCACCCATCGCACCGTCCTGCGGGACGTCGAGCAGGCTGCCGCCGGCGGGGTGGACGTGGCCTTCGACGCCTTCCCCTACACCGTGGGCAACTCCACCGTCAACGTCGTCTTCCCCGACTGGTTTCTCGACGGCTTCGCGGAGAAGATCAACGACCCTCGCGTGCTGCGGCGGCTCAAGCGAGAGATCGACCTTCTGCGGTGGACGTTGGGGCTCAACTTCCGGGACATCATCCTGCTGTGGGGCCGCGCGGGGGAACTGGCCGAACTGGAAGGGCTGGACTTCGCCGCCATCGCCCGCCGCCTGGGTATGCCGGAGTTCGAGGCCTACATGCACGTCGCCCGGATGAGCGAGGGCAAGGCGCGCGTCGGGTTGGGCACCTACTCCGGCGATGGCGAGCGGGAGGAGCCGTTGCGGGCAGCGCTCGCCCATCCCCTGTGTGCGTTTATGACCGACACCATCCTCACCCGGCGGGGCCGCCACAACCCGGCCTCTTTCGGCACCTTCCCCCGGGTGCTGGGCCGCTACAGCCGCGACCTGGGTCTCTTTCCGCTGGAGGAAGCGGTGCGCCGGATGACCTCGTTCCCGGCGGAGCGGATCGGCCTGGCGGACGTGGGCCGCATCGCCGAGGGAGGATGGGCTGACCTGGTGCTCTTCGACCCGGCGACGGTGGCCGACAACACCACCCCCGGCCGGCCCGATGCTCCGCCGACAGGCATCCGAGCGGTGCTGATCTCGGGGCAGGTCGTGGCCCAAGACGGGCAGACCGTAGGGCGGGAGCGTCGGGGCCGGGTTTTGCGGAGGTAACGCTATCAAGATCTTTCTTATCATTGGCCTAATCCTGGCGGTGCTGATTGCCCTTGCCTCATGCTCACCTGTTTCCATCATCCTCAGCCAACCTACGCCTACGGTTAGCCTACCAGCCACACCCGCATTAACCACACAACCCACTCAACCGACAGAAGTCACCCAGCCCACAAAGACCCCGCCAACCGGTATCCCCACGCACACACCCAGCCCCACCCCGACCGCACAGCCGCTCCCGTCTCCACCCCCGCCGCCCGTGGGCAACGGGAGCAAACTGGGCGTCCACGGCATTTGGTCGAACCGCATCCTTGAGTTTACTCAGATCCTGGCGCACGCTGGTGCGCCGTTTAGGATTGTCAAGGCCGTGGATGATTTGGGTTGGTTGAAAGACGTGAAGCGCATTAGTCCGGAGACGATTACCGTTGGCCGCCTGACTCACGACCACGAGGGCGCTATCTTGGTCAATGACCCGGGCACGGACCTGGATTGGTATGCGGCTGTCCTGATGGAGCCGATTTTGACCGAGGTTCAAAACGACCCTTCGCTCAGGCAGGCGGTAGACTATTGGGAGCCAACGAATGAGCCGTTGGGCGGCGGTGTGCCCACAGATGCCTATGCGCGTCTAGCCCGGCTGACGATCAAGTGTCTGGATATCGCTGAGGCCAACGACCTGAAACTGGCCATCTTTGGTTTCAGTGCCGGTACGCCTGAGTGGGTTGACCTGTTGGCTATCGTCGAGACGGGCGTGTTTGCGCGGGCCAAGGCTGGCGCTCACATCCTTACCGTACACGAAGGGGTCTTTGGCGACGACCCGATAGACAAGTGGTGGAACGTTCACTTTGCGGACGAGGATGGCAATCCTACCACTGAAGACACTGGGGTGACCGCGCCCGGCGGGTGGATCCCTGGCGGGCCAATCCTTGATGGTGCTGGTGCGCTGTGCCTCCGCTATCGTTTCCTATATTACTTGCTCAAGGAGCGAGACGAGGTCATTCCCCTGTTCGTGAGTGAGTTTTACGCCGGCGGCGGCTATGACCCAGTGAACAAGACCGCTGTGATTGCCCGCATGCGGTGGTACGATGGTCAGATAGACGCTGATGACTATGTGCTGGGCTTTGGGCCGTTCACGTTGGGGCCATCGCCTGGCTGGGAACAGCAGGACTATGAGCCTTTTTACGAGGGCGAGGATGGATTGGTGGCGTACATGATTGCGCGGGCTGCCGAATCGTTCCCGCCCCGATCTGCCGCTGCGCGATGATGCGCGATTTAATGCAGCCCATGTTTGGTCATCCGCGACTCGAAGCGGGAGAACCTTGACGGATTGAGGGGGGACGGGTAGAATGGGCGCACAGGAGGAAAACATGCCCATCGTGTCCGTCGTACCCTGTAAGACATACAAGCCCGACACAGTCCGCCAGGCAGTGACCGCCGTGCTCGCCCCACTTGGCGGCATCAGCCGGTTTGTCCGCCCGGGGATGCAGGTGCTGCTCAAGCCCAACCTGCTGGCTGCCGCTGACCTGGAACGGGCGATAACGACCCATCCGGCGGTGGTCCAGGCGGTGGTCGAACTGGTGCAGGAGGCTGGGGGAACCGCCCTCATCGGCGACTCGCCCGGTGGCCCCGCCAAGAACGGCCCCCTGGTCTACCACAGGAGTGGGATGGCAGAGATAGCGGAATGTACCGGCGCCCGCCTGGTCCCCTTCGACGGCATGGTGTGGAAGCGGCTGGACGGCAACGACTACCTCATCGCTCGCCCCGTCCTCGAAGCCGACCTGGTGATCAACTTGCCCAAGTTGAAGACCCACATCCTCACGCTCTACACCGGCGCGGTGAAGAACCTCTTCGGCACCATCCCCGGCACGCGCAAGCGGGAGGTCCACTGCCGGGCCCCGGGCGTGCGAGAGTTCAGCCAGGCGTTGGTGGACGTGCTGGAACTGGTCCGGCCGGGGCTCACGCTGATGGACGGCGTGCTCGGCCAGGAGGGAAACGGGCCAGGGATGGGAGGCACCCCCAACCAGTACGGATGTCTGGCCGGTTCGACCGACCCGGTGGCGCTGGACGCGGTGATCGCGCAGGCGATGGGCTACCGGCCTGGCGAGGTGCTCCACCTGGCCCAGGCATCCGTCCGGGAGATGGGGGTGTCTGACCTCGACGCGGTACAGGTCATGGGAGACCGGCAAGCACTCGATTTCGGAGCGGTGTGCCTGCCGAAGGCCCACTGGTATTTCCACATCCCTTTGTGGATGAGCGCGCCGCTGCACAGGGCGATACGGCTCCGCCCCCGCTTGGTCCCGTCCGCATGCATCGGCTGCGGTCGCTGCATCGAGGTCTGCCCCCGGGAGGCCATCACAACCCCGATGGGCAAAGGTCTCCCGACGATGGGCGAAGGTCTCCCGACGATGGGCGAAGGTCTCCCGACGATGGGCGAAGGTCTCCCGACGATGGGCGAAGGTCTCCCGACGATGGGCGAAGGTCTCCTGACCGAGCCCCCGCTCTTCGACCTGGATCGCTGCATCGGCTGCTTCTGCTGCGCCGAAGTCTGCCCGCAGGGAGCCATCATACCGCACCGTAACCTGATCGCCCGGCTGGTTGGCGTGGGCTACTGAGGCAGGCATGGTGGAATTCCTCACCCTGCGGTATGATCCCGATGGGCGAAGGTCTCCTGACCGATGGGCAAAGGTCTCCTGACCGAGCCTCAAACAAGGAGTAACAAATGCGCATTCTCATCACCGGCGGGGCCGGCTTCATCGGCTCCCATCTCTGCGACCGGTTGCTGGCCGATGGCCACGAGGTCACCGCCATGGACAACCTGAGCACCGGCAGCACGGACAACATCGCCCACCTGGCCGGGCACGAGCGCTTCCACTTCATCAAGCACGACGTGACCAACTACATCTTCATCGAAGGTCCCCTCGACGCGGTGCTCCACCTGGCCAGCCTGCCCAGCCCGGTGGACTACCTTGACTATCCCATCCAGACCCTCAAGGTGGGCGCGCTGGGCACGCACAAGACGCTGGGACTGACGATGGACAAGGGGGCTCGTTACTTGCTGGCTTCCACCTCGGAGGTCTACGGCGACCCGTTGGTGCACCCCCAGCACGAGGACTACTGGGGCAACGTCAACCCCATTGGCCCGCGCGGTGTCTACGACGAGAGCAAACGATTCGCCGAGGCGCTCGCCATGGCCTACCAGCGCTACCACGGCGTGGACACACGTATCGCTCGCATCTTCAACACGTACGGAACCCGCATGCGGGCAGACGACGGGCGCGTGGTGCCCAACTTCGTCCTCCAGGCGCTGCGCGGCGACCCACTCACCGTCTACGACAACGGATCCCGCACCCGCTCCTTCTGCTACGTCTCCGACATAGTCGAAGGAATAGTGCGCCTGTTCCACTCCGACGAGACCACCCCGGTCAACCTGGGCAACCCCGCTGAGATGACCATACTTGACTTCGCCCACAAGGTACTCGAGTTGACCGGCAGTAGTTCACCCATCCAATTTGTCACTCCCACCGACGCCCGCACCGCCGACGACCCCAAGGTGCGCTGCCCCGACATCAACAAAGCACGGCGCGCGCTGGGGTGGGAACCACAGGTGGGGCTGGAAGAGGGGCTGCGGCAAACAGTAACGTACTTCAAGAAGAAACTGGGGCTAGAATAGACACTCATCTAAACCTGGTGGAATGGATAGAATACTGAGTCGCACGCTGGACTGGAACGGTTCGCTGGTCACGCTCCTGGGGCTGGCGCTGGCCCTCGTCGCCGGCCTGCTGCTCGTCCGGCTCACACCCCTGGGCGGGGTGCTCTTCGTCGGACTGACCGTCGTCGGCGTGGCGACCGTGATCGAACCTTTGGCCGGGCTGGCCGGAGCGCTCTTTCTCGGCCCCCTGTGGGCATACCTGCGGGCCGAGGTGATACAAGTGCCCGCCCAGATCGGCCAGGTTTTCGTCGCGCTGACACTGGCCATCTGGCTGGCGCGGGGCCTGGCCCGCCGGGACTTTCGTTTCCCCCATCGTTCGGCTGAGCGCTCACGGCAAAGCCCGCCCCTGCTCCTACCGCTCTCGCTCTTCCTCGGCGCAGCGCTCCTATCCCTGTGGGATGCGGTCGAACTGCCGGTCTACGGTGTCCCCGAACTGATCAAATGGGTGCAGATCGCGCTCATGTTTCTTTTCGTCAGCAGCCATCTCACACCCCATCGCCTGCCCTGGCTGCTGGGCGCACTGCTCGCGACCGGGCTGTTCCAGGCTGGCGTGGGTATATGGCAGTTCGGGCTGCGCGGTGAGGGGCCGGAACACTTCGCCATCCTCGGCGACCGTTTCTACCGCGCCTACGGCACCTTCGAACAGCCCAACCCGTACGCGGGCTACCTGGGGCTGATGCTGCCGCTGGTGTTGGGGATGTATCTTCTCAAAAATTCGGGGAAAGAAACCGGGTTTTTTCTGAAAAACCCGGTTTCTCAACTGACTATCGCCATCATCCTGGGAGCAGCGCTGGGCATGTCCTGGAGCCGGGGGGCGTGGCTCGGCTTCGGGGCGGCGGTGTCGGTGATGGCGGTGGCGCTGCCGCGCAAGACGCGCTGGGGGCTGTTGCTAGTCGCCGTGCTCGTCGTCGGAGCCTTGGGCCTGTACGCGGCCGGCCTGGTGCCGGCCCCCGTCGCCGCTCGCCTGACCGACTTCGCCCAGGACGTGCGGTTTGAGGACGTGCGCGGAGTGGGCATCAACGATGCCAACTACGCCGTCATTGAGCGGCTGGCCCACTGGCAGGCAGGGCTGGAGATGTTGCGTCACAACCTGTGGACCGGCGTCGGCTTCGGCTGCTACGAACCGGCCTACCGCGACTTCGCGCTCATCAACTGGCCCATCCCGCTGGGGCACGCCCACAACTACTACCTCAACATCGCTGCCGAGACCGGACTGATCGGCCTGGCCGCCTACCTGCTCCTGTGGGGCGCGGTGTTCTACCACACCTGGCAGGCCACCCGCCATGCCCAGGGCTATCTTCGCGGACTCGCCATCGGGCTCCTGGGCACCTGGACCCATCTCAGCGTCCACCACCTGCTCGACAACCTCTACGTCAACAACGTCCACCTGCACATCGGCGTCCTGCTGGGACTACTGGCCTTCGTCCTACGGCAAATCAGCAAATCGGCAAATCAGCAAATCGGCAAATCGGCAAATCGGCAAATCAGCAAATGAACTATGATTGCTAAACTGACTATCCTTGCGCGCACCAACCAGAAAGATATCACTCGCTTCCTCAAGTTCTCCATCGTCGGAGCGCTGGGAGCGGTGATCGACTTTGGCCTGCTCAACCTGCTGGTACAACTGGCCGGCTTCCCCAAGATACTCGCCAACACTTGCTCCTTCACCGCCGCCGTCATCAGCAACTTCGTATGGAACCGGCTGTGGGTCTATCCAGAGACGCGCGATGATCCCTTGCGCAAGCAGTTCGTCCAGTTCTCCGTCGTCAACCTGGCCGGACTGGTCATCAACACGGCGATCTTCTATGCATCAGACCACTGGCTCCTGGGCGAGGCGGGCCTGCTGGCCAGCCCTGCCGGTGCGCTGGCTCTCGCCATCGGAATGGCCCACTTCGACCTGGCCTATAACAGCGCGAAAGTAATCGCCACCGGCGTGGTGCTGTTCTGGAACTTCTTCGTCAACCGGCTCTGGACCTTCCGCCACGTCTCCTAGTCTCTCATGTTGATCGGCATAGACTACACCGCCGCGGCCCGCCAGCGTGCTGGCATTGGCCGCTACACCCGCGAACTGGTGACCGCGCTCCTGACATTGGAGAGCGCGTCGGAAAGCCCACACCAGTACGTCATCTTCGCCGCCACCGGCGGACTGGATGCTGGAAACTGGAAACTGGAGGCCGAAAGACTACGAGCATCCAGCACCCAGCGTCAAGTATCCAGTATCCAGTGTCCAGCACCCAGCATCCGGTTCCGCACCCTCCCGCTCAGCAACGAATGGCTCGCCCGCCTATGGCACCGCGCTCGCCTGCCCATCCCGGTCGAGACCATCACCGGCCCCCTCGACGTCTTCTACTCCCCCGACTTCGTCCTCCCGCCCACCCGCCGCGCCACGCGCACCCTCCTGACCATCCACGACCTCTCGTTCCTGCACTATCCCGATACGTTCGTGCCGGCGCTGCGCCGCTACCTGGAGCGCGTCGTCCCCCGCTCCATCACCCGCGCCGACCTGGTGCTGGCCGACTCGGAAGCCACCCGCGCCGATCTAACCCAACTCCTGGGCGTCCCGCCGGAGAAGACGGAGGTACTCTACAGCGGGGTGGCCCCTCGCTTCCGGCCAGAACCGGTGCCGGGAGAGCGGGAGCGGCTGCGAACCTGCTACGGCATCGGCGAACAACCCTACGTCCTCTCCGTAGGCACCCTCCAACCCCGCAAGAACTACGTCCGCCTGATCCGTGCCTTCACCCAACTGACCACCCACCCCCCCACCCAACTCCTCATCGCCGGTGGCCGGGGCTGGCTCTACCAGAACATCTTCGCCGAGGCGGAGAAACACGACGAGCGCGTGCGCCTGCTGGGCTTCGTGGACGATACCGATCTGCCGGCGCTGTACCGTGGCGCAGTCCTCTTCGCCTTTCCATCGCTATACGAAGGATTCGGGCTGCCCGTGCTGGAAGCGATGGCCTGCGGCGTCCCGGTCGTCTGCTCCAAGACCTCCTCGCTCCCTGAAGTCGCGGGCGACGCACCGTTGCTGGTGGACCCACTCGATGCCGACGGACTGGCCGAGGCGCTAGCCCGCGTGCTGGAGGACGCCGATCTGCGCCAGAGGATGATCACCCGTGGGCTCGCTCAGGCAGCCCGGTTCACCTGGGAGCAGGCCGCCCGGCGGCTCCTGAGCACATTCCGTTCGGCAAGGTCTCCTGACTGTTCGGCAAGGTCTCCTGACCGTCGCCGCCGCCGCCGGCCCGGCAAGTACCGGAGGTCTACATCGCGATGAAACCTATCTACTCCACGAACGGCGAATGGGTCGCCCTGATCCGCGAGGGCCATCTTTACGACACTCGTGGTGACTGGATTGGCTGGCTCGAAGGCAGAGACATCTACACCTGCGATGGGGAGTACGCGGGTTTTCTCTCGGACGATGGACGCATCCTGCGCGAGCGTGTCCGCAGGCAGCGACCGCGCCGCCCCGCGCCCCCCACTCCCCCCAGGATCAGGCCACCGGCCAAGGTGCCCCTGGCACCTCTCTTCGCCGAACAGCCCTGGAACCTGGTGGACGTCTTCGAGGAGGCGTCCGAGGTCTTCAAGTACATCTCCGACCTGCGGCCCGATTGGGAAGAATGATCTATGTGCGCAACTCGTAACCCAGAATCCGCAATCTGCTTTCTTGGCCTCGTTCTCGTGATCACGGGCTATTTCGGCCCCTGGGTGCCCCACCCGACCAGTGCCCTCACTGTGACCGGCTTTGAACTGGCGGAGTTCGCCAAGTTCTTCCCCCAGGTACAGGGCGGTATAGCACCCATGATCCGCGAACTGTTCCTCACGCCGCTGCTCGCCGCCGCCATCCTGCTCGGCCTCCTGGCCAACAAGCCAGCCAACCAACTACCCAACCGCCTCTTCCTGACCCTCGCCGCCGCCCTGCTGGCCCTCGCCGCCCTGCCCCCCTACCAATTCCTACGCGACCCCCAGTACGCACGACAACTGGCCCTCGCCATTGTAGGAACGGTGCTCACGCTGTTGACCCTGCTGACCTACCGGCTATCCCGACGCCCTCGGTCCATCCTGGTCGCGCTCCTATCGCTTGCCGGCGCTGCCCCTGCGCTGTGGCAATTCGCCCTTCTCCGCCCCCTCGTCGTGTCGCTGTACAATGCACCTCTCGGCCTGGGTTGGGGACTGGTCACCTGCACAGCCGGCTTCGCGCTGCTCCTGATCTGCCCCGTATGGCCTGTAGTAACGTCTTCAGTCGTCGTTGAAACGGAAGAAGCGACTGAAGTCGCCACTACGACAACTACGGCCACTCCACACTCGTCATAGGCAGATAGATCGCGTGAATCTCCTCAACAAACGGAAGCATTTTGGGCTTCCCACTCGGGACGCAGGAGACCATACAGATACATATCGTAGCGCCTGCCGTCCCGCTGCAGGAACTCCCGGTACACTCCCTCGCGTCGGAAGCCCAGTTTCTCAAACAGCGCTATGGAGCGCTCGTTGTTGCTGAAGACCGTCGCGGTCACGCGGTGCAGGTTGAGTTCGTCAAAGGCGAAAGCGAGCGCGAGTCGCGCCGCCTCGTAGCCGTAGCCCTTTCCCCAGTTGGCGCGATCTCCAATGGCGACACTAAATCCACAAACGCCGTGCGGCCATATAATCCCGTCAAGCTCAACGTACCCGATCAAATCATCGCCGTCAAGCAGTCTGACTGCAAAGGCGAAGGTATACTTGTCTTTCTGCAGTTCCTCCAGCCAGCGGGCCAATTCGGCCTCCGACTTGGGACGGGCCGGGCGTGCATCGGACAGCCGCAGGAACCCGGCGTCCTCATACCAGCAGACCATGGTGGGGAGATCGGCTGGCGTCAAGGCCGTCAGCCGGATCCGGATGCCGCGGAAAGGATTTGTAGAGTTCATATACACTCCCCCAACTTATAAATGCGCCCAAACGTGAAACGTGATGGATTATAGTTGTGAGTGAGATCCTATCAACAGCGGCACGATCTCCACCTCCGGTTTCCCGACTCCCAATCGTAGCCGCGCCACCGTCTGCCGTTCCCCCCACGTGGGGCAGACCGCGCCGGGGTTGACCAGCAATGCGCGCCCCACCCGCTCGACGTGCGCCTGGTGCGAGTGGCCGAAGACGATGACGTCCGCCTCGGGATAGAGCCGCGCCAGGCGACGACCGGTGCGCCGGTTGAAATCACCCTTGGCCAGCAGCCCCAACCGCAGAGCGAATACGTCCACGATATTGCGGCAGAAACCCAGCAGGCCAAACCGGTGGCCGTGAGTGAGCACGACGTGAAACCCGGCCAGCCGCAGTTCGACCACAGCCGGCAGCGCCACGCCACCGTCGGAGAACTCCTGGAAGTGGACGTTGCCCCGCACCCCATGCACCGGCGCGACAGCCCGCAGTGGCTCCAGCGCCGCCGGGTCATCCACGTCACCCGCGTGCAGGATCAGGTCAACCCCAGCCAGTGCGTCAAGCACCGATGCGGGCAACCGCTTCAACCGGTGGGGGATGTGAGTATCGGAGAGCAGACCGACCGTGAAGACAGTCATCTGATCGGAGTCTAACACAGTTGCCGGATTTGGACAATCGCCTCTCAACTACCCCCCGCACCGCTTGACAACCCCGTCCCGGCCAAGATCTACGACCGTGCCTCCCTTGCCACCACAATACAACATCGGATTGAGAAAGGAACGGATTCTCTGCAGCCCACCCATCCGTTTTATTCCAAATCCGCTGTTGTGTCATGCCTCCCTTTGTGGCCCCAAGACCGCCGACAATACCCTCTCCATCGTCCAGCGCTCCCTCCTCCCACCCTCAGACGTCGCTCCCGCCTTCGCCACCATCCTCCAGCAAGAGTTCGAGCATTACCAGTTCCTCGCCTCTCAGCAGCAGGAAGATAGTCGGGCAAATCCATCAATCCAATATCTCCCGCAGTCCCCGGCGCAATTCGGATGGTATAGCGACGAGCAATGTGTCGTCCACCGTCGTCTCTACCAGCAGCCCACGCTCCCGCAGACGCCCCATGACCGTCTCTGGCACATGCCATTGCCAGTACGCAGACTCCTCCAGGTCGTTCCCATAGGCAGCATCAAAATCCTGCCAGGGCATAGCCCCGTCGTGTGCCAGCACCTGGCGCAGCGCAGCGCGTTCGTCTTCGTTCAGATCGCCAACTATTCGCTCCAGATTGTCCAGGTCGCAGAGTCCCACGATGATCTGTTCGACCAACTCCGCCTTGCGCAATGCCGACCACCCACCCCACCGCACGACTACACGGCCCATCCCGGTGAGCGCATTCTTGGTGTAGAGAGACAGCGCCTCGGAGAGAGCCGGCTCTGGAGTGGAGAGTTTGGCCTGCAGGCGGGCGCGTGCGGCCCGGTCGCGCTTGCGCTGCCGTTCCCGGAAGGACTCAAAGCCTGCCAGAAGCGGCGTGATCCTGTCCAGATGTTCAAGCAGGCTCTCGGCCAGTTCGTAGCCAGGCCGTACTTGTAGCGCGGCCTGCAGCGCCTTGCGGGCCAGTTCGTATTCCTCCCGCTGGACAAGAATGCGGGCCTGGGTATAGGAGTAGAACGCCATTTCCTGAGGGTGAAAGCGTCTCGCTTTGACCAAAGGCTCCAACATAACGTCTGCCCCTTCGACATCACCCTCGTCAAGGAGATACGTAGCCAGGTTGCAGCGCGGAAACACGTAGGTCGGATCTATCTCCAACGCTGCCCGGAACATCTCTTTGGCCTGGGCGTGCTCTCCACGACGGGCATGCATCGCGCCCAGGTTGTTGTACGCTTCTTTGGCGCGGGGTTCCAATTCCAACATACGCCGGAACAGTCGCTCGGCCTTTTCGTAGTCATCCTGCTGAAAGGCACTCAAGGCTTGCTCCAACAGACTCGCCGCCTCCTGGCTGTACTCCGTCTCGGGCTCATCGGAAATCTCGTATTGGCGTATTTGTACCTCCCGCCACTCTCCTCTGCTCCAAATACGCACCGTTTCACCTCGCGAGATCTCGCCCGCCTGCACCAGGCTGAGCAGCGCCCGCATGCGTGTCTCATCTTCACCGGCCTGGCTCAACCCAAAGCGGCGCAGGGCAGCGTAGGCAGCCGGAGTGGCAATGGTCGCCAGGATAGCGACGCCAGCATCGGGTTGGTCCTCCTCCCAGATCATCTTCTCCGCCATGAGGACGACCTGAGGGAAACGAACGACAAAACGCGCCACCTGGCTGCGAAAGCGTCGTTCGGGCAAGTCATCCTGTCGCCCGACCAGTTCAACAAACTTGCCCATCTCGTGCATCGACATGAGTTCGGTGCTATGGAAGTATGGGAAGCGCTCGGCCCAACCTGGCCCTGGTCGCCCGGCTTCCAGCGCCGCCAGCAACTCGTCTGCCCATGGTATGCTGTTCTGCAACCCCCTCAGCCTGCGTCGTGCCGCGCGACGGCCGGTATTGGCTTCGGCGACGGCCAGGAACAACTGGTCCTGCCGGGAGAATCCGGGCACTTCCCCCCGCGCCGCACCCGGTTTGCCCAAGGGACGTAATAGTCGATACACGCTCTCGTCCTCGTCCAGGATAGCGGCCGCTTCCGCCATCTTGAGGCGCTCGCTGTGCCCCTGCGGCGTGATTTCCTTCAACCGCGCCCACAACACCCGCGCATCTGCCTCTTGTCCCGTCCAGGCCAGGAAGCGGACACTGTTGCTCAGCGCCTGGATATTGTCCGGGGCTTGCGATAGCACCCGGCGTGCGGTGACAATGGCTTTTTCCGGTTGGCCGTCGAAGAACAGCGCCAGGGAAAGGTTATTGCGAGGTGGGGGCCAGTCGGACAGCAACTTGATGGCCTGCCGGTTGGCGGCGATGCAGGCCGGGAAGTCGCTCTTGCGTAGTGCGCGCTGACCGTCCTCCAGGTAATGAAGGCCCTTTTCGACTTGTGCCTCAGAAAGACCAAGATTATGCGCGGTTTCCAGAATATCCTTCTCCAGCGAGGCTACGATCTCGCGCACGTTGTCAATCTTTGGGACATCGGCTTGTCGCTTCAGCACCTGGCGAAAGGCATGCAGGGCATGCGCGTTCAACTCGAGTTCCAGGTAGAGCGAGGCCAATGACAGCCAGTAGTCCGGGTCCCGGCTCAGTTTCATCGCCTGTTCGTACCCCACCAACCCACCCCAGGTATCGCCGGCCCTGACGTGTGCGTAGCCGACGTAGTAATGCAGATCAGCCACGCGCGGGTAGGACGTCAAAAGCGGTTCCAGGAGTTCAATGGCTGCCTGGGCACGGCCACGGTCAATCAGGCCGTCAGCCTGTTCGAAGACCACTTGCAACCTATCTATCACCCGGCGCTGGTGTCGCGCCTCCTGCGTGGACAGTGACTTGCGCCGCTTCTTGCGTTTACGTTTGCTCAATCGTCGCCTCCTAATCTTTTTTATCAAATCCCCTGGCAGGGCGGGGGACAGTTCAGATGGTTCAGGCAGCCGAACCAGGAAAGCGTGCGCAGGAAGTGGCGCACGCAGTTGGTCACCACGCCCCGCTGGCCGTACTCCTCGTAGATGCGGTGCAGGAAGTCGGTGCTCCGAATCTCATCTCCAAGATCGTAGCGCCTGGCCATCTGGCCGGTGATCGTCTGCAGGATGGGCGTCGCGTTGATCAGGTGGGCCAGGTAAGCGCTTCGTAACGTCTTGGCCGGGAACTTGCGCGCCGCTGCTGCAAACAGGTCCTGGTCCGCCGTGCGCCGTCGCACCGGCCTGGAAGAGCCGGTGCTGGGTTGCGACACTGTCGTCTTGACGAAGTGCCGCAGAATGATAGTCGCCACCTTACGCCGTGTCTCAGCGCCCCGGAACTCCGCCGCAGCCACCTGGTCAACGACCTGGATCAGTTCGCTCACCGGCTGACTGGGCCGCCAGGCCAGGCCCACGGCGTGGATCCACTCCGGACGCACGGGTTTGTCAAATCCGATCAAGCGTGCATACCTCGATAAAGGGGATGATCATCTCCTCAACCGACAGACCACCGTGGGAAATGCCGCCGGGCAGGGGAGTGTGCATCTCCTCGACCACGTACCGTTCCAGGGCCGGCGGGATGGCCTGGGAGGCGTAGTGCTTGTCAATCAACATGACCACCAACCGCTCCGGCGACTTGAGGGCCACCGGATCAATGCCGAACACGCCGCGCAGGATGAAGCGGATGGTCTCGCGCTCCGTGGTAGCACTTTTGTTGTCCCGTTCCAACGTACCGTGGGCCTGGAACAAGGGAGGATAGTAACGACGGTCCAGGTTGGCCAGGACGATACGATTGAGGCGAGGAAAGACCTGGTGCAAGCCGATCTCCACAACGTGCCTCTTCCTCTCCAGATCGTAGGGCATAAGGCGGCTGGCCTCGCTGGAGTGGACGATGACCACGATGTGCGTCTTCTCCCCCTGGTCCCAGCGTGAGCGGTAACGCTCCTCGAACTCATTGCGGAAGGCAATCTCAGACGTGAAGTTGAGGATATCGTACCGCCGCGCCTGAAGTTCGCTGATGAGCACGTCGTCCTGCATCAGGCGGTCGGGGTCAACAACCACGATGCTCTGGTTCTGTTCGTGGCCGAACTGTCCGAGAATAAGGTCTTGCCAACGTTTGGGTTTCATGAGCCACTCTCCCTCCCTGCCAACTTCTCCGCACCAGTCGATATACTACGGGTCGCACGACGCAATCTGGAAATTCTGGTGAACTTATCATAAGTCAGGCATGATCGCAGCTTTACCCTTACGTTGAGGTCCCAAGGACAAGAGGAAGGAACAGAATTAGACGGTAATAGTTCCTCAAGATCATCTCAGCCGGCTTGCTATGCGGAGTATAGCCCATGTCTGTCGGGCCCCCCTGCTCGGGGTCAGTGCTCCAGTACCACCAGTAAATACCCCTGAACCAGGGTTTTCCCCAGAAGGCTTCCAGAGCCGCGCGGTAGCAATTGGCCTGTTCTTGAAGGTCTACGGTACCCGCCGTCTGCCACTCCCAAGGATGCTGATTCGCTCCGTCCACACTGCGGTATCCAATTTCGGTCAAGACGAGAGGTCTGTCGTATTGCCTGGAGAGATCCTCCAATGTAAGCGTGGGAGTCACCCAGGCCGCTCTTAGCTCGGCCAGGGTTGGGTCGTTCTTGTTCGTCAAGGGATAGTAGGCATCCACGCCGATGTAGTCCACGGCATCCCACCACTGGATGCCTGTCTCCTCCCCGCTGTGGTTGCTGGCGTAGGTGATGGGGCCGCTGAAGAGGCCGCGCACATGGCTGACTACCTGTCGCCAGTCTGCCTCCCGCCCGCTGGTGCCAAGCAACTCAGTGCCGACACAGAATTGCTCCACCCTGTTGGCCTGGGCCAGGGCGGCGTAGTGGTTGATAAAGGCGCGGTACGAGGTGAACCAGGCCCGCCACTCGGCTTCGGCGGTGAAAGCGGTGCCGATCTGTCCCCGCCAGTGAGTGGGGTCGTTGTCTAAGTCCAGATGGGGCTTGAGCATCACCTTCATTCCCAGGCTATGGGCCTGAGTAATGACGTGCGTCAGATCGGCGTCTGTAGGAGTCCTTGGCAGGGTATAGGTGATAGTCGTGGAAGTGATCGCCTCCTGATAGCCGGTGACAATCAGGGCCAGCCATTCGGCCCCTGTGGCGGCAAGATCCGCCAGGGATTGGTCCGCTTCAGGTGTCGAGTATTGACCCTGCCACCAGGCTGCGTAGCTCATCCCCTTCTGGAACTTGCCGGGGGTGGTAGGAATCGCCTCACTGGTGCTGATCTGCCAGAAGGGGTTGTATCCCCGCTCGGCGAAGAGATACCAGGCTGTCGCCCCAATGTGCAGCGCATTGGGATAGTTCCAACTGTAGCCAGTCTCCGCTCCGTCGGGACAGGCGGCGACGATCCCGGCCCCGTTGTTGTTGGATGCCGAGGTTTGGACATTGCGCAATACCCCCACGATGTCGTCCGCTTTGGCGGCTTCACCCTTGATCTGCAGAGCAATCGCCATATGCGCCGTGCCCTCAAACCAGCACCCGGCGCCGACGTCACTGAACTTGAAGCCGTGGTACGAGGTACAGATAGGGCAAGGATTGACGGAGAGATTGCTTTCGGCCCAGGCGATACCAGTTCCATAAGTGTCCGTCTCGCCCAAAGCCATTAAGCCCCAACTCTGGGCATCCTCAGGAATGGGGCTGGGGTTGATGGTAACCCCGTCGTCCATCGTCCCCGTCCAGAAGTATCCCTCGGTCTCGTTCCACATAGCCTGGACGAATTTCTTGGCGTGTCTGGCCCTCCCGAACCAAAGGGGGTCGCCTGTGGCCTGGTAGAGCTTCATGAAAGCGACATACACGTCAATGTTGTGCTCAGTGGCCTTCCACTGGTGTTTTTCCAGGCTGCTGCTGTAGCCGCCCGTGTAGCCGCTGTCGCCGCGGGTATCGTAGGTATTGTCGTAGATCCATTGGCCTAATTGGGCGGCAGCATCCAGGTATGATGTCCCACCCTTGACCTTCCAATAGCCCAGCCAGGCTATCATCGTCCAGGCCATGTTGCCGGTGGCTGAGCCTGGGGCAGCGATCTGGACTTTGCCGTTGGCGCCGACGAGAGAGGCAGCAGAGTAAGCGTCCCGCACCCGGCCATCGGCAAAGTCAGGGTCATTGTTCTGGGTGTAGATCAGGCTATCGGCCATAATTTTGGCCCTCTCCCAGTCCGTCGCTGTGCCACGGGCCATAAGGGCCAGCATCACCAGACCGTTGTCGTAGGCCCAGGCAATATCGCCGTTATCCCAGGCGGAGGTGGGCTCATAGCTATCCAGCAGTCGCAGGGCATCGCCGCTGGCGTACTTGTCCATGGTGGTGTAGAGGTGGGCGTAGGCATTATCCTCGTTGGATGATGAGGTAGGCATAATGATGGTGGGGGTGGACGAAGAAAGAGGGATCACTTGGAGGGTCAGGACAGGTGGGGAGGGAAGTGGGGTCGTCTGTGGAGCAGCCTGGGTGATTCCCCGTGTGCTTTGCCGACAGCCAATGTTGACAAGTATGATTCCAATGGAGATGGCAGCGGCAAGTGCTACCAGCAGGCCTTGTCTGCCGACAGGCAGGCCTTGCGACTTGGAAGAGTTTGGACTTCTCATAAGAGTCTCTCTCGGTTGGATTTCGGGCATAGCGGCGGGCGACAAGGCCCGCCGCCATGCTCTGATAGCTCCCGACCAGCACCGAAGGCGATGCCACGCCAGCTATTGCCGAGTCACGACGATGCGCAGGTACTCCTTGACTCCCTCAGGCAGGCTGACCATGCCAGGCCACTCGCCCGTGGGCCGACCCGCAACCAGGTAGTCTTCGAATGCTTTATTGGCTTGCTCATCAGCGGTCACGATGATGAGTTGGAATGCCTTCCCGCTATCGTAATCAGATGGCTTAGTGCAATCACCAAAACGGACGGTCCCATACCACGTGCCATTGACCATTGGAGGTGCTTTCCCCCCCTCGTCCTGTGGATGGAATCTGCCCGCTATGTAGACCACAGGCCAAATCGGGTTAGCGATATCCGAGGAATATGTACCTTGGGCCAGGTTCTCGCAAGGAACAGTTTGACCATCCTGAGGATAGGTGAGTGTAATGGTATCAGGCATCAGAGTTGGTGTTACGTCTGGTGGCATAGTGGGTATCGCTGTTGGGGACTGTGGCGGCGTGTCAGTCAGCCGCTGAGGCGGCCGGGTAAGGGTCACCTGAGCCTCTGCTGTCGGCTTGGGCACAACTGTCACGGTGGTTTCGACTGGAATTGTGCCTAGCAGTCTGTCGGAGAGACAGCTTCCCTCCGAACCCGGTTTGCGGTACAATTGCGGCCATCTAAACAGACCTGATTTCTGTGGCGAGGAGCAACGATTATGGCACGCAAATTCAAGACGGTTGAT
>Ga0208279_1000381_pt1 | contig 37404 bp, 59 predicted proteins | sample AntAceMetag02UKM_FD_184766 | JGI IMG/M metagenome (GOLD analysis project Ga0208279, IMG submission 184766) | Saline lake microbial communities from Ace Lake, Antarctica - Antarctic Ace Lake Metagenome 02UKM (SPAdes) (version 2) | ecosystem: Environmental > Aquatic > Non-marine Saline and... | reverse complement strand
GCACTCACCCCTATGCTGGTAACGCTGTCGGGGATGGTAATACTTTTCAGCCCCATGCAATAAGAAAACGCATGCATCCCTATGCTGGTAACGCTGTCGGGGATGGTAATACTTTTCAGCCCGGTGCAGTCAGAAAACGCACTCTCCCCTATGCTGGTAACGCTGTCGGGGATGGTAATACTTTTCAGCCCCATGCAATAAGAAAACGCATGCATCCCTATGCTGGTAACACTGTCGGGGATATTACAATGTCCGTTATTGTCAATTTCGTATTTCATGTTTATCCTTTCGTTAGCGGACAGTTATCGGCGGTGCAGTCAAAAGATATTGGTGCGTTAGGGCATCTATAGTTTGGCTCTGATGGTAAAAAGAAGCGCATGTCGCACCGATATTTAAACACCTCAAACGGCACACTGTTTTTAAGTTTCGCTTCCATAGTTGCTGCGTGGTCTTGCGCGGCTTTCAGTTCGGCTTCGAGGGCGGTGATGCGATCTTCAATATATAAGATATAATCGCCAATCGGTTTTAGTTCTTCTTTTTTTACTTTGCATGTTAAAATGGCCATTTCATTATCTGGTCTTTCCATTACTCTGTCTCCTTTATCGCTCGATAAGTTTCAATATCTTCCTCAGTGTAACCATTATCCAGCCCGTATTGTTTTCCCTCGTCAGATAACCACCAGTCCCGAGTCTCGCACTTGCACCCGATTTGTAGCCACCTGTCGTCAATTACTATAATCGTGTGTTTATGGGTTGTCACGCTTTTCAGCCCTGTGCAATTGGAAAACGCATACATCCCTATGCTGGTAACGCTGTCGGGGATGGTAATACTTTTCAGCCCTGTGCAACCCCAAAACGCATACGCCCCTATGCTGGTAACACTGTCGGGGATGGTAATACTTTTCAGCCATGTGCAATTGGAAAACGCACACATCCCTATGCTAGTAACGCTGCCGGGGATGGTCACGCTTGTCAGCCCGGTGCAACCCCAAAACGCATGCACCCCTATGCTGGTAACGCTGTCGGGGATGGTAATACTTTTCAGCCCGGTGCAGTCAGAAAACGCACAAGGCTCTATGCTAGTAACGCTGCCGGGGATATTACAATGTCCGTTATTGTCAATTTCGTATTTTCTGGCTTTTTCGGTGATTGTCATGTTTTCCCCTTTGCTGTTTGTGTTTGCGTTTGCGTTCTCGATCTTGATTACAGTATAGCATCTTGATATCATATTGCAAGTATTATTTTCATTTATTTTCACTTTTTTAAAAATAAATATTTAGCACTATTTTCGTGTGTTGGCATGGTATATGCAATGCAGGACGGCTAAAAAAAAGACTTGCAATTCGGGAATTAATATTTTACATAGAAGGTGTAATCATAAATTAGGAGTTGTAATGTATCTAAAATACAAACAGTTTGCCCGTGCAGTGCATAGAATTCCTGCCTTTAGGCTCTTATTTTATGATTACAGCTCTGCACGGGCAATTTTTTTTGGTATTACATAATGGCATTACGTAACCAACCATACCTACCACTTTATGTCCAAGATTTCCTGACAGATGAAAAGCTGATGGAATGCTCGGCAGAAACAACCGGCGTGTATATCAGGCTTCTCTGTATACTTCATAAACAGAAGGAATACGGCGTTCTTTTGCTAAAGCAAAATGTCAAGCAGGAGCCTTCTACTTGCTTGGACTTTGCTTGTAAGCTTGCCAAGCCAATGCCATATGATGTTGAAACCATAGAGCGTTCACTTAAAGAGCTTCTTTTGAATGATGTAATACAACAAGACGGTGCTAAGTTGCTGCAAAAGCGAATGATTAAAGACAATGACATTTCTCTAAAGCGCTCTTCTGCTGGTTTTAAGGGTGGTAAAAAGACTCAGTTTGCTAAAGCAAATGCTAAAGCAAACTCTGAAAGTGAAAGTGAAAGTGAAAGTGAAGATGAAGATACTGTTAAAGACTATAATATTGAAGAATTAAAAGATTACCTACACACCGAACTTCCCGAACTCGGACTTGATGCACCGCTTATCTCAAGCATGCAATTTGATTTAATTGACAGCTTTGTTTCTGAATGCGAAGTGTTTAAGAAAATTGAGAACTGGAAAACATATGTTGACCGTATAAAAAAATCAGATTGGCTTATGAGAAGGGCAACCGGAAAAAGACAGAGGAAAATAAAACTCGGGTTAAGCTGGTTGTGTAAACCTGAATCGGTCACAAAAGTTATGGCCGGAGATTTTGATACTGTTGAAGAAAAAGTTGATCCAAACGCTTATATTTAGGGTGTAAAAATGACAAATTATCCGATATCAGAAGATTCTTTTGAGCGGGAAATGATAAAGCTATATGACTTGTGCGGGTTTGGAATAAAGCCACGTATACCAAAAGCTTACTATGAGAACTTCGGCTATAAATACACAACAGACGAAGTCAGGGCAGGCTTTAACCGCCTTGCAAGCGCACCGCCAACCAAGATGAACAAGGCAAACATTGAAAGCTCTATAAAGCAATGTCAGACTAAAAAGGTAGCGGACACGAAGATAGGTTGTACCTATTGTGATTCACTGGGGTGTATTGACTACTGGAAAGAGATAAACAATGTTCGATATCAATATTCAGCACGATGTCATAAATGCAGGACATCAAAATATGTTAATGAACCGTTTTATAATGAGGTATTCCCAAACGATGATATACAACCACATTCAACGCCGGAGCAAATGACTTGCGGTAAGCACATAGTTGAGGATCAAGTAAAACTTATAACAGGACGTGACCACGCTGATGCGGGCATGGAGCGCAAACGTGAACGGCAGCTATACTGTGAACAAACCTTATGGGGGGCAGCTGAATGATTCAATTTTTTGTACCAATGAGACCAAAAGGAAAAGAACGGGCAAGGGTGGTAATACAAAATCTGATTGACTTTATTGAGGAGGGTAGGAAATGAATAACTTTTTATATGAATCTGAGGTTGCCATGTATAGTTGTTTCGGAAATATTATAATAGGCCACGATGATTTTAAAATATTCAAGAAAAATCCGCGTAAATATTTGGCTAAAAATTGGGGTGTTTCTATAAAGAAATTGTATACTTACGAGCAATCAATAATTGAAAATCAATGTATTGCAATTACAAAAAAAGGGGAAAGGTGTTGCAGGTTTGTCCATCATGTAAATACGATAGATGAATTTACTGATGGCATAAGTAATGTATGCACACAACATCTTAGGTTTAGGAGGATGGGGGGATGACTTTTACAGAAGCAGAAAAACAACTAGCACCGTGCAGCGTATGTGGATCTCAACTCAAAATACTTGACGTTGGGAATTATTGGTACCGGGCTACATGCACAAATAGCGAGTGTTGGTATATAAGCCGGAAGCACAGAACTTTTGATGATCTAATTAAGGCAACCATGAGAGCGGGGAAACGAAAAAACTGAGGGGAGGATTAGTTGAAATAATAAGGTTTATAATGGGGGCGGGGAAAAGATGAAAGCAATAGAATTTTTTATACCAATGAAGCCAACAGCAAAAGGCAGACCGCGCATGACTAAAACAGGGCATGTCTATACGCCGAACAAAACCAAACAAGCCGAGGATGTTATTATTGTGTGTGCCTTAGAAAATGCGCCACATGCACCGCATACTTGCCCTGTAAGCCTTTATTTGTCTTTTGATATGCCCATACCTACGTCAACTCCTAAAAGTCGCTTAAAAAGTGCATATGGCTCTCCACACGTTAAAAAACCAGATCTTGACAACATGGTTAAGCTCGTAATGGATGCGATAACAAGAACTGAACAGTTTTGGCTCGATGATTCACAGGTAAGTACAATCGTAGCTTGTAAGAGATATGCCGAAGAAGGTGCATATTGTGGTATAAACATTAAATTATTAAGAGAAGGAGTTTAAAATGACAGATGATCGAAAAAAAGAATTAGCAGAATGTCGGACAAACATAGAGAATAAATACAGGCAGCTATGCGCGGATGAAGCGGAAGCATTTGAACGTGGTGATATTACTTTAGTAATACGCTGTATCGCTGACAAAACTGCGCTAGTTTCCGATTTAACAGGCTTAGCCATTGAGTTAATGCGAGAATAAGAAAAAAGCCGGATGTATAGTCCGGCTGTGGTGGTGGTTGCTATTTCTCTTCTTCTTCCTCTTCCTCTTCCTCAATCTCTTTGCGGATTGCGCTTACTTCCGCTGTATCATAATAAAGCCCGCCATTGTTAAAAATTACAAGTTGTTTTGTGTTCAATTAGTATTGATTCTCTCTTTCCGTTTTCTACCATTAAATTAAATTTTTCCTTTGCTCTCCGGTATGTTTTAAACATTCCATTACTACAAAACGCGCTTTTTGTTGTTTCGTGGACAGCATACGCCTGCCCATTTGCGTAAGGTTTAATAAGTCTTATCAGGTTTATATGGCTTCCGTCTTGAAAGTTTGCATATTCGATTAGAGGACTATTAAATACTCTGCGCGGCAATATTGGATAACTCATATTTTAACTCCTTCCCGCTTTGCCCAAAGATACAGACTTTCGTCATTATTAATCCACGATTGCAACTCTCCGTCATTTTTTGGGTGTTGTGGAGCTACGCTGTCACAATTCCCCTCGGTTGTTTTTAATAAAGTCGCGCATTGTCATATTGCACCTGCCTTCTATTTGTTAAGGTTTGCTAAAATATATACGCCTGATCTGAAAGCGACCACGGTGTTATAGCTTTGGAAAAATGCGCCAATTTGGCCGTTGTGTTCGGCATCAACAATTATAAATTGATTTGCTACTTTGTTTCCTCTGCTGCTTGTCATGTTTTCGATTTTCATAATGTCCTCTTTTTTATTAGTTGGTTAGTAGTCAATTTCGCCGTTTTCATTAAAATAATAATCATTGCATCGTTTCAAAATAGCCGCTTCTGTTGTTAAATATTCATAATCTGCGCGCAAAATATATAAATAATCGTTTTGTAGACAATTTAAAAATTCTTGCTCGGCTTCGGCCGTCAAATCATCAATTTTATCCTGAATATCATCTTCTTCATCATCTGCACAGGACGCCGGAAAAGGATTATTTTCTTGTATTGTTTTAATATCAAGCAAAAAATTTCTCGCATCTTTGTATGTCTCGCAATTTTCTCCATGTTCTTCCATGATATTTTTAGCGATAATGTCATAGTCTAAACACGGCTTAAGCTCGCAAAATGAACCCATGTTAAGGTCAAAGCCTAGGCATTTTAAGCCGGCACGCTCAATATCTCCGTATGTTGCTTCCTGCCAGGAGTGATCAGAAACATTAATGTCATAATTCTTAGCAATAATTTTTTCTTTTAAATCGTCGCTTGCTTCATCGCATGTATACAGATTAGTCTTTTTTATTCTCATTGTCGTAACCCCTTTTCTTGTTGTTATTTTATCTCCTGCTCTTGCAAAAGTTTAATTCCGCGTGCAATTATTTTTTTATACATTGCCGCCTCACTTGCCGCCGCCCATGCCGCCCTTGCCGCCTCACTTGCCGCCGTCCTTGCCGCCTCACTTGCCTCACTTGCCGCCGTCCTTGCCGCCGCCCATGCCGCCCACGCCGCCTCACTTGCCGCCGTCCTTGCCGCCTCATTTGCCGCATCACTTGCCGCCTCACTTGCCGCCGTCCATGCCGCCCCACTTGCCGCCCTTGCCGCCTCACGGTTTTTATTCGTATCATTTTTAATACATTTTAGTGCCGCATTAATTGCTTGTCGCGGCCTTTTTTCATTTGGATATTGGTCCTCAAAGATTTCAAGCACTTGTTTGGCCGCATAACACGCATATCGTATTTTGTTACCGCGGTTTAGCGCTGTAGATAAAAACCAATTACAATCAGAGTGTTTGTTTTGCCTTAGAGACAACCTCAACGCATCAACAGCGTTAACGTTTTTTGTTCCATAATTTTCACGAAACCAGTCGAGACCGTCGCTACAAGCACCCATCTTTTTAAGTCGTCTTGCTGAAATATTCATGTTGTCTCCTTTGCTGTTTTCGGGTCGCTTTGTTGCATCCCCGACCATGTTTAAAGTATAGCATCTTGATATCACATTGCAAGTATTATTTTCATTTATTTTCACTTTTTTAAATATGCTTGAGTAAAGAATTATGTTGACATACATTAAATTATTAAGAGAAGGAGTTTAAAATGACAGATGATCGAAAAAAAGAATTAGCAGAATGTCGGACAAACATAGAGAATAAATACAGGCAGCTATGCGCGGATGAAGCGGAAGCATTTGAACGTGGTGATATTACTTTAGTAATACGCTGTATCGCTGACAAAACTGCGCTAGTTTCCGATTTAACAGGCTTAGCCATTGAATTAATACGAGAATAAGAAAAAAGCCGGATGTATAGTCCGGCTGTGGTGGTGGTTGCTATTTCTCTAGATAACCACCGGTCCCGAGTCTTGCGCTTACTTCCGCTGTATCATTTTATTAGTTGGTTAGTAGTCAATTTCGCCGTTTTCATCAAAACAATATCTTCCTCAGTGTAGCCATTATCCAGCCCGCATTGTTTTCCTTCGTCAGATAACCACCAGTCCCGAGTCTCGCACTTGCACCCGATTTGCAGCCACCTGTCGCCAACAATTATAATCGTGTCTTTGTGGGTTTCCACGCTTGTCAGCCCGGTGCACTCAGAAAACGCATACGCCCCTATGCTGGTAACGCTGTCGGGGATGGTCACGCTTGTCAGCCCGGTGCAGTCAAAAAACGCATGCGTCTTTATGCTGGTAACACTGTCGGGGATGGTAATACTTGTCAGCCCTGTGCAACCCCAAAACGCCCCATCCACTATGCTAGTAACACTGTCGGGGATGGTAATACTTTCCAGCCATGTGCAATTATGAAACGCACACATCCCTATGCTAGTAACGCTGTTGGGGATGGTAATGCTTTTCAGCACTGTGCACCCAAAAAACGCATGCGACCCTATGCTGGTAACGCTGTCGGGGATGGTCACGCTTGTCAGCCATGTGCAACCGGAAAACGCATACATCCCTATGCTGGTAACGCTGTCGGGGATGGTAATACTTTTCAGCCCCCTGCACCCAGAAAACGCATAACGCTCTATGCTAGTAACGCTGTTGGGGATGGTACAATGTCCGTTATTGTCAATTTCGTGTTTTTTGGTTTTTTCGGTGATTGTCATTTTGCTTTCTCCTTTGCTGTTAGTGTTATTGTTCGTTTAAAACCATGTTTTCATAATCGCTGATAAATTCTTCTTCTGTTCTGCCGTTTAGTTTTCCAGTAAAAATATACGCTTGTGCATCAGCATCATATTTAAAAACGCTGTCATACTGATCAAATCTATATGTATCTTTTTTCATGATTTTCCCCTTTGCTGTTTGTGTTTGCGTTTGCGTTCTTAATTATATATAGCATCTTGATATCATATTGCAACTACTTTTTTCATTTATTTTCACTTTTTTAAAAATAAATATTTAGCACTATTTTCGTAAATGTTGAGTAAAGAATTATGTTGACATAAATCACCATCTATGATATGAGAATAAGCAGTATTCCGAAACACTTTAAAAAAACCCTTTTAAACCCCTGCAAACAATGACTAAAACTCCACTGAGTAAACGCAAGCACACAACTCCAATTCATTTCGACTGCGAAGACGGGACCTACATTATTTGCCCTTATTGTCTCGGACACATGCAAGCACAAAAAGACAAAAACAATAATTTGAGGTATTTATGCTCCGATTGTCACATCATGATCATGCACATAAACGCTTGATTTACAACAAATATTATGCTACACAAACAATTAGTACATTAAACACAAAGTAGTCCAAAATGGAATACACTATTCCAAAATGGAATATATCGACAAATCAAAAGGTTAAATAAAAACATGAGCGCGACTGAAGGCGTACGAAAAGATGCGATAAGCCATGGACTAAAACAGTCTATACTTAACGCTGGCGGATATCCTGCCTATTTCATTAAGCTGCTCAAAATCAACCCGGGCAAACATGCAGACTTGGTTGCTAAGTACATACCCCAGGAGATAGAGCATCTCAACGCACCGCCTGCGAACGTGCTGGTCGTCAACATGCCACCTGACAGACGCCTATCAAGGAATATCAAGGGGTTAGACGATAGTATAACAAATGTTATAGATATAACAGACACTTCGGAACGCCACACAATCAACGATCAGGCATCAACCCATGCTCAGCTATGGGCCGGGATGGATGGACGGACAGAATGAATAAGATTTAAGATGCAAGATCATTGTTCGGCACTAACAATGTGTACGCAAAGTAAGTAATTCTTTCTGAGAGAGAGGGGGGGCAGGGGGGGAAGGGGGTGGGTGATTGATATAGATATACCACCCCACAGGATTCACTTTTTTGGCACTTTATCTTTTACATCATTTCACATAAGGGAGGTTAGTTATGGCAAGAACGATCCGGGCAGGTGGCACGAGCGAGTATTCAAGTGTTGTAAAGGCGCGCAAGGAGCAGATGAAGCGTGACATTGAGGCGCAGAACAAGGTTATTGCCAAGAAGAAGGCGATTGGCAAAAAGAAGAGGGGTGGAAAGAAGTGAGTGCGTTATGTTTTGTGGGGGGCAAATGGCGATGAGAGAAGATATTGACACTCGGATATATAATGCTTTTTATAATTATAAGCAAATGTATAAAGGGCATATTCCCAAGAAGCTAATACTCGGTCGCATAGAGATGAACGAGTTAATGAGCCATAATCTGCCAGAATGTTCTCTTGGTTTAAATGTAGAGGAAGCTGATTGCGAGAGCAGGTTAATGGTGGTATGAGACCGTGGAAAGTTGTGTCATTTCACACTGATGATGTGCTGTATAAATGGCACATAGAAAGGTTGAGGGCATCGCTTATTGAATTTGGCATTGATAGCTACATTGAGGAAATACCGCATAGGAGCAGTTGGCTAGACCATGCTAACTATAAGCCGGTATTTATCCTCAAATGCCTAGAGATGTTTGACGAGAACATAGTGTGGCTGGACGCAGATGCGATTGTAAGAGAATATCCTGTATTGTTTGATGATATGGAAGCCGATATTGCCGTTCACTATAAAGGTGGTTCAGAGCTTTTAGGCGGTACAGTTTATGTTGCGAACAATGAAAGCGGTCGTAATGTTGCGGTAGAGTGGGTTAAAGAAATAGAGCGATACGGTTCGCACCAAAACGATCAGCAGACCTTACAGCGTTTGCTTAGCCGAAGCAACTATAAGGTAACTACGCTACCAGCACCATATACGCTTATCTTTGATCTTATGAGCCATTTGGGGCCGCCAGTGATAGAACACTTTCAAGCAAGCCGAAAGGGGAGAAGATAATGAGAGTCGGTGAAATAAAAGACGGTATTTTTTATCCAACACATTCATGGTGGGTTAGTTCTTGTTATAAATATAAAGACAAGGTAAAATCAACGAAGAAGGCAAAAAATACTTAGTGGAAATAAGTTCGTATGGCGAATAATGACTGACCAACCAACATTTGATCTATCAAGTCTGCAAGCGGAGTTCATTCAAAGCACATCTCGCTTCTGTTGTGCTATTACTGGAGTTGGACTTGGTAAGACGTTCATGCTGCTTGTTAAGGCATGGAACCACTGCGAGAACCACAAAGACGCACTAGCCCTTATTATCCGCAAAGAATTTACAGACCTGCAAGATTCTACCATTCGTGACTTTGGTACATATTTCGGCGTTAAGCTGGACGGGAAGAACAACTACACGTTTAGCAATGGCTCGGTTATGATGTTTCGGCATGGTAACGAGAACGACTTAGCTGTGTTAAAGAATGTTAATCTGAGTTTCATCGGAATAGAGCAGGGAGAGGAATATGAGAATAATGTCGTGTTTACATGGGGGCGTGACAGATTAAGGCGGAAAGGAACGCAGACCAACCAGATAACCATGATATGTAACTCCAATGGTATGGATTGGGTCTACGATATGTTTATTAAAAACGCTACATTCACAAAAGATTGGAGTGTTAAAAAGACAGTTCTTGGAAAAATAGTTAGCACAGACGAAGTATATTATTCAAGAGCAGTTAGCGTTATTGATGATAATGGAGACGAGCTTGAACAGAAGTACGAATGTTGGACTGCTAATTCATGGCTAAACGCTGAGAACCTTCCGCGCGAAACGCTACTTGATTGGCAGACACAAGAGGTAGATGCACCAAATCACTTCAGGCGCATGATTCTAAATAAGTTTGATGCTTTCGATGATGTCGATATGGTGTTTACATCTTCCAATATACAGAACGCCCTACACGTTGACTTTATGTATACAAGGGTAAATTACGATGGCTTAATAATGGGCGTTGACGTTGCAAGGGGTGGCGACTTATGCGTTACTGCATTTTTGCGGCAAGTGGGGCCGAACCATTGGGAAGAAGAATATTATGAAAGTTGGCAGGAAAAGGATACAACGGCTTCTGTCGGGAGGATATTAGACCTTAAAGGCAAACACAACCCATCCATTATGGTGGTTGACGGTGATGGACTCGGCGGTCCAATGATAGACCAGATACGCAGTATTGGAATACAGTGCGTTGAATATCGCGGCGGTAAGGTTAAAGATGGATATGACTCGACAAGATACTCCAATAAGACAACACAAGATGCCTTCTTTATGAAGGAACTTATTGAAAGCAATAAACTCAGGGTTCATCAAGATGTTGTCCCTGACATGCAACTTATAAAGTTTACAGAAGGTGCAAACAGGATTAAACAGCTTGTACCAAAGGATAAATTACCACGATCCCCTGACCATTTCGATGCCGTTAAAATGGCGTGTTCCTTAGTAAATGACCCCGCTATTTATATCCAAACTACAAGATCAATGCAACCAAGAAAAGCAAAGCCGATTGAACCGTATAAATTTATTTAAGATATGTGAATTATTTACTTGACAAACAAAAACAGTTGTGATAGGCAAAAGGTTGTGATGCAAAGTAATTATACTTTAGAGCGAATAACCGACCTTGAAGAACTTGCAGTTGCCCTAACTGAACATTATAAGCCAGAACAGACATTAGAACAGTCAAGAGAGATATTATCAAGTAAGTTTATATTTGGTTATAAATGTTGCGTTAAAGATGCTGTCGGTTTTTGCTATATTCTAAAGTCGGATGGTTTTTATATCGTTGATGCTTGCAACGAAGGTGTGAAAATGTTTAGAGCACTGAGCACCGTTAAGACTGTAATTAAGGAAGCATTTGATACATATACCGACAGGGTTATATGCGGTTATAAGGTTGGAGATGTTGAGTCAAAAATCATACGCAGAAGGCTTGGTTTTAAAAAGTTTACAACAATTGGCGACTTAGATTTGTTTTCGCTTGAAAAGGAGTAGGCATGGCAGCAACCACAACCGGAGTTCTTGCAGGGCTAGCTATTGCCAGCACAGTTGGCGGTACAATATATGCGGCTACACAAGCAGAAGAGCCGAAATCTGCGGAAAAATTAAATAAAGAAGCAGAGCTAGATGCTGAAAGAAAGCGTCTTGCAACAGAAAAGGGCAAGGCGACAAAAGGCAAAACAATGTTCTCTGACCCACTTGTCGCTGGCGGCGCACCATTAAAACAAGACCTCGGAGCTTAACGTATGGCAGACATGACAGCAAAAGAACGAGTCGCCAACTATAAGCGATTAAAGTCAGATCGTGAGTCGTGGGACAACGTCATGCAGGCCACTAAGAAGATGTTCTTTGTGGAAGCTGAAAACATTAATCAAGAGCAAGACCCCGGACAAGAGCTAGATTTTAGTCAACTTTATGATTCAACTCCTCTTTTAGTGGCGGATGTTCTGCCCGCTGGCTTCTCGAACTATATGACACCCATAAGCGGTCATTGGCTTGACTTCTTTCACCGTGATTCAAAGATTAACAAGTTAAATGAAGTAAAGAAATGGTACAAGGAAACAGAGGAAGAAGTCTGGTACGCCTACGAGAATAGTAACTTTTACGAGCAAGACCTGTCTTTCAATAAAGAAACTGCTGTATTCGGTACAGCGAACATGATAGTTGAAGATGATATTGAAGATATAGTCCGCTTTACAAATATGACAGTTAAGCACTGTTTTATTACAGAAGATGGTCGCAAGCGTGTTAATGGTTATTATTGTGAGTTTGAGTTCTCAGCACAGCAGGCGGTAGGCAGGTTTGGTTATAACAAAGTTTCAAGGGTAATTAAAGAAGAATATGATTCAAAGCTGTTTACCACTAAAAAACATATGTTTCTATTGTTTATCGGCAAACGATATGATAGGAATCCAAACAAAACAGACAATGCAAGTATGCCGATAATGGCAAATTGGTATGACGTAAAAGAGCAGACACTTGTGTTGGAGTCTGGTTATCCGGTTATGCCAGCCTGTTCTCATCGTTTCTATACCAGAACCACTACGCCATATGGTTATAGCCCTGCTATGAAAGCAATGCTTGACGCTCGGTACTTACAGGTGATGGGTAAAACAGAGCTTGTAGCTGCAATGCAGAAGGTTCAGCCAGCGTATGCCTTCCCACACGATGCGTTTATACAGCCGGTAGATTTCAATCCACTCTCGCTGAATACATATAACAGCAAGAACATGAGCCGTGACCAGATGTTCACGATTGGTGGAGATGGTAATTTGCAGGCGGCAGAATACGCTATTAACAAGCGAGTTGAAAATCTCAGGGAACATATGTTTTATAGCGTGTTCTTAGCATTTAAGAATATCAGCAAGGAGATAACTGCAACAGAAGCGATCAAGATAGCCAACGAGCAAATGACGATGCTCGGCCCTGCGGTTGGTCAAAAGATGAATTGCCTAAAAGCCAATGTTAAAATCGTGGTGCAGAAGTTGTGGAACGTAGGAAGGCTCCCAAAAATCCCCGATGTTATGTACGACAAAGATGGGCAGGTTCCATATGAGGTTAATTTCACAAGTTTTCTAACGGCGGCACAGAAGTCAAATGATATGAGATCTCTACAAAATGCCGTGCAAATGTCAATGCCTTTTATACAGGCTGATCCAACTGCAATCCATAAGATCAATGCGTGGCGTGGACTTGATACTGTATGGCAGTCAACCAATGCAGACCCAACAATTTTGAATGACGACAAAACTGCAATGGAAGCAGTGCAGGCACAGGCGCGGGCACAACAGAAACAAGAGCAGATGTCACTTGATGCTGCAAGTGCATCTACGGCTAAAGACGCTTCTCAGGCGGCTAAAAACTTTGCGGCGGCGCAAGCATGACAGAAGAACGCGAATACACAGAGCAAGAACAAGACCTTTTGAGCATTAAGGGCATGTTTGAACGTCTGTTTGCAAATGAGGGCGGTACTGAAGCTATTGAGTTTTTAAAGCAAGTTACTGGCTATAAGTTCCCGCTACCGCTTAGTACGCTTGCTATTGCAGAAGGCGCAAGGAGAACTGTTTGTTTGATTGACATTTTGGTAGAGCCGAATAATCCAAAGGCGTTTCTCGCATATTGCGCTAAAAGATTGACAGACGATAAGTTTTTACAATAACAAGGGAGGATGGGGATGGTAAAAAAAAAGGTGAGGCTAAAAAAGGACGGAACACCGTGGGGGAGAACTGGTAGGAAAGCACAGAAAAAGCTGGTGATAGTAGAGGCAAAGCCAGTGAGCCGGATTCAGGAGATTATTGATTCAGGGCAAGCCCCCGGAGTGCATATCGCTGAACATCATAAAGCAACGTGGAAACATGGTATGCCTGACCCCGACACGCCACTTGATTGGAGTACAAGAACACAACGTGGAGCTGATTGGGGAAAAGATAGACTAGAAAATCACCGTGGGTACAGAAACCCTGAACTATAAAAACTAAGGGGGATAAATATGGACGAGCAAGTGACGGAATCACAGGAAACAACAAGCGAACAGGTGGCAGACCAGACCGTAGAGACAACCGCGTCTGAGGCAACCACGGAGACAGCACAGCCATCATTCGCTGATAGTTTATCAGAAGCTAATAGGAGTCATGCTTCTGCTGCGAAATTCAAAGATGTTGATAGCCTGTTCAAAAGCTACATTGAAATGGAGGGGATGATCGGCAAGAAAGGTATTATCCTGCCGAACACAGAAGATGAAGCAGATGTAGCTCGTTATAATGCTGAAATGGGAGTACCTGATTCTGCTGATAAATATGAGTTGGACGCTCCTGACCAGTGGGCGCAGGATATGAAGTATGATCAGAGCATAATGAAAAACATTGCTCACGCTGCAAGTCTTACCCCCGCACAGGCAAAAATCGTGGAACAGGGATACTTAGCAGACGCAAAGAACAATGCCATGCAGCAAGCTGCGGCGAGAAAAGAAGCTATCGGCAAAGCAGAGCAGGAAAGTAGGAGCAAGGAAGGCGAGAAGTATGAAGAAAATTCACTTCTTGCTGACCGTACAGCCGACAACTTTTCTGATGGCGATGAAGAATTTGCTAAAGAACTGAAAGAAGCTATGAGGACAACCCCGAAACTAAGGGCGCAGTTTGCTCGGATTGGTTCACAGTTTGCAGAACACCGTATTGGTGACTTTGAAGTAACGCAATATGCGATGAGTTCCGAGTCAGCACAGGCAGAAATGACAGAAATGTTAAGTTCCGATAAGGTAACAAGTCCGTATTGGAGCAATAAAGACCCAGTGGCACATAAGGCCGCTGTGGATAGAATGGATGTATTGGAGAAAATGGTTAGATCTCGGAGATAACTTAAATGCCTTCGTGGAAGCCAGTGGTAAGTAGTACCGCAGACAATCTCGTATAGACCTGCAATCGTGTAGGTTTGTGAGGGTCGGCCCTGTTTCAAGGACAACCAACCGTAACAAACAAAGAAGTATCCGTTGGTTAATATTAATAATCTTTGAAACAGGAGAAACCCAAAATGGCAGACACACAGGGAACTATTCATGGGCAGAAGTTTAGCCGCAATATTATGCCGCTTGCCCAACAGAAGGAATCAAAGCTCTACGATGCAGTCTACAAAGAAGATGTAACCGGAGTAAAGAAGTTTGTGCAAGACCAGATTGGCGTCTGGGCGATGCAACAGGTTAATGGTCGTGCGCCGGCAACACCTGAGAACGATCCGCTGTTTGGTCGCAGGTGGGGCAATGTGTATGATTATCACGATAACCGGATTCTCGGTCGTGAAGATAAGCTGAAAATCTTGTCTGACCCTGCATCTATGATGACCAAAAGTGCGAGTGGTGCTATCGGTCGCCAGATTGACGACACCATTATTGACGCTGCGCTTGGTACTGCGGATTATGGCGAAACTGGTTCCAGTTCAATCGCCCTTCCGTCAGCACAGAAAATCGCTAATGGTTCAACAGGTATGACCGTTGCGAAATTCCTAACAACATCACGCATTTTTGATGATGCAAATGTTGAAATGGATGATCGCTATATGGTTATGCACCCCAAGGGTAAAGAAGATCTTTTGGGCGATGCGAAAGCAACAAGCGCAGATTATGTTAATATCCGCAATCTGGTTGCTGGTAATATTGACACCTTCTACGGGTTCAAGATTATCTATTCAACTCGCTTGCCTGTTGTAACCACAGTAACTTCCGCATTTGCATTTCAGCGGTATGGCTTAATGCTTGGCGAACAGGGCGGTGCATTTGTCCGCACTTCCGAGCGTGATGACAAGTCTTACATGTGGCAGGTTTATTATGCAATCAATCATGGCGCAGTTCGCCTTGAAGATTCTCGCGTAGTTCAGGTTGATTGTTACCGCGCAGCTTAATCCTAATATTTTATAAGGAGAATGAACAATGGCAACTGTTAAAGGAACAAACAAAACTCTCATTGATGCCAAAGGCTCTGGTGGGAATGTAGTCCCTCGCGGTGAATTTGCCGGAACGCTTAAATGCTGTTACGACACCTACACTTTTACCGCAGATGCTTCAGGTGAAGTTGTTGAAGTAGCAACACCGCCTAAAGGTTCAAAGATTATGGGCGTTCAGCTTACGTTCGCTAATCTCGGAACTGGTTGCACTCTGGCTGTTGGCGATATAAATACCACGGCACTCTATATCGCTGCAACTTCGGCTGCTGCCGCTGGTAGTACCCAAATCAACACTGTTGACGGTATCGGTTATGTAATCGGTACAACGCCTGGTGATGACGAGATTCTTGTTACTGTCGCTGGTTCCGCTGTTGACGGTATAATTGAAACTCTCATTTACTATGTATAATTAACTCAGGTTGGGTTCGCCCAACCACATCGGGTGGGGTAAGTGCCGTCCTCTCGCCTACCTCACCCACCCTTTTTAAATATGGCAACTACTATACTGAATGACATAACGATTGAAACTCCGCCCGCAGAATATAACGGTGCATTTCATTCTGACATGATTATACTCGGCGGCGGTAAGACCGTTTGGGAAGATTACTTTACGGCAAGAGAGCTTATGCCAAAAGCCGAAATTATGTGCGTGAATGATATCGGCACACAGTTTAAGGCTGAACAAATACATCACATGGTTAGCCTTCACTTAGGTTTCTTCCCTGCAACAAAACTTCTCCGCAGAGAAAAGAGTATGCTTGAAAAGTATGTAAACCATTGCTCTATTGACGGGGCTGGTGTTGATGTCGTATGGCGTATGCAGAATGTTGGCGGTACAGGTGGACTATTTGCAACCAAGATAGCAATGGCAATGGGGTCAAAGCATATCATTATATGTGGAATACCGATGGACAATACTGGACATTATTTTGATCCGCCTGATGCCGTGAAGAACCATACGACCAAATTCTCAGAGAACCACTGCAATATGAAACCGTGGATTGATATGAAGAAAAGCGGGATAGCTATGGACAGGGTGCGCTCAATGGGTGGGCATACCGCAGGGATATTCGGTAAACCTACAAAAGAGTGGGTACAGACATGATTACAACAAGCGTAAACATTTGCAATAGAGCGTTGAGAAAAGTCGGGGCAATTAAGATAACAGACCTTTCAAGCACAACTGACCAAAACGCTATCATAATGAATGACTTGTACGATGATTCGCTCCGTGTGGTGCTTTGTGAGGCAAACTGGATGTTCGCTACCAAAAGGGCAGAACTATCGCTTACAGCCGATGATACGAGCGTTATATGGACAAAAAACAACCTTGTGTATGCCTACAATGTACCATCTGACTTCCTAAGACTAGTTGGGTGGTCTGAATCGCATGAGTGGGTTAGGCAAGAAGGCGATTACTTCTTAAGCAATTCCGATGGCGGTATTACTAAAGTGTCAGTAAACGAGAATACAACGGCTACTCCTGCGTGGGAAACTGCAACCGCATATGTTCCCGGAGATTATATATTAAATGATGATTATGTGTATTACTGCAAGGCAAGCCATTCTTCAAGTGAGAGTGATGAGCCGGGAACTGGGACAAGCTATGCAACATATTGGACTGTCATGCGGGAGGAATCAACGGGCGTATGGACACTGAGTATTGACAAAAAACTTGGTCTTATCTATGTTTATTACAACACTACGATAGCAGAATACCCGCCTTATTTCTTAGAAGCCTTCGTTGACAAGTTAGCGTTAGACGCTTCTTACATGCTTTCACAAAGTAGCAGAAAAACTGAATATTTGGAAACAAGGTACGAAGCGACTTTAAGTGACGCTAAATCCAAAAACTCACAAGGACAATCGCCAGCTTCGGCAAGGGCAGACGCTTGGCTTAACGCTAGGCATAGTGGCGCAAATTCTTGGGATAACGTGGGGATAAATTACCGATGAGACAAACCATCCCGTTTACTTCTTGGGGGAAGGGCGAATTGTCCCCATATGTTCGAGGTCGCGTTGACACGCTTCATTACTACTCGTCTGCTAAATCATTGCAGAACATGATTGTACGACCATATGGTAATCCAGTTCGTAGACCGGGAACGAAATATGTCGGTGCTGTAAAGGATTCGACAGAAGATGTGCGTCTTATTGAGTTCGTATTCAACACGGCAACGTCTTACATTATAGAAATGGGGAACCTTTATCTAAGGTTTTATAAGGATAATGAGCTTGTTACGTTAGACTTGGACGCCATAGCGGCATGGCAGACCGCAACGGCGTATAGTGTGGATGATTTAGTAAAAATAGTCGATGGAGCAAGTGTAAAGTATTATCTTTGTACTGTAGAACACACTTCAGCCGCCACAATAAGTGGTGGGACTTATGATGCTTGGGAAACGGACACGGATTATACCAATACAGGTTCTTGGTGGCAGGTAGAAACTGCCGACCAAGTTAGCCATAATGGGAAAAATTACACCTGTAAAGATACTCATACGTCAGAAGCGAAATATGAGCCGGGGGTTGGATCACGCTGGACACAAGCATGGCGTGTTTTGGGATCTTATGAGGAAAACGATAGTTGGCAGGAATTTATCTCTGCTGAAGATCAAACTGGGTTATGGACTGTTGAAATCCCGACTTCATACACTGAGGCTCAGATTTGGGATGTTGATTACGCACAAAAAAATGATGTAATTAAATTTACACACCAAGCACATGATATTACCGAGTTAAGGCGGTATACTGATACGATATGGACATTTATACCAGCGGGGATTATTGACGGGCCTCCGTGGGGCGCTAAAAACAGTGATTGGAAAAAAAGAGTCGCTCCAAGCGTCTATGCTATTGGCACAACTGGCAACTTAGTAGCAAACCATGATTGTTTTACCGCTGATTCGGCTGGAAGGTTTATGTCGGTTGGTGGTTTTCATACAGATGGTGGTAGTGGCGGTCAGGGATATGTACGCATAATATCTTATACAAATAGTACCACAGTTGCTATTGAGGTTATGGCTCCGATTAGCACAGGGGATGATGCAACGTCAAACTGGGCGTGGAACGCATTTTATGAAGACAATTATCCTGCTAATGTAACATACCACGAGGGGAGACTTGTTCTTGCCAGCACACCAAAAAGCCCACAACAAGTGTATTTTTCTCGATCGTTTATATATAATTCTTTTAATACTGGCGATACTGCCGCGTTTGGTTTTAGCTTAGAACTTAACACCGAACAAGCAAATAAAATAAGTTGGCTGTCAAGCGGTCAGTCTTTGAGTGTGGGTACGTTTGGTGGAGAATTTATATCAAGTTCTCCCCGTGACGGTTCTTTAAGCGGGCTAACTATTAATTCAAAGAGGCAATCTTCGTGGGGGTCTACGTTCATAAAACCAAGTAGCATGGGAAACAGGGGATACTTTGTGCAACGGGGGCTACGGAAACTTCGTGAAATGTTCTACGTTTTTGCGAACAATAACTATGACGCATCAGATATGACCGAGTATTCTGAGCACATAACGCTCTCTGGCATTAAAGAAATTAGTTATCAGCGGAACCAAGACTCGCTTCTCTGGTCTGTGCTTATAAATGGCTCGATGGCTGTTCTAACACGCGCTCCTGCAGATGATGTAATGGCGTGGACTCCGTGGAGTACCACTAACGGTAGTGTAAAATCTATTCGTTTCACGCCAAATCCCGATGGGCTAACAGATCGCGGCACAATGATAGTTGAACGCACTATCGGCGGGGAGACTGTTAAATATATTGAGTCATTCGACAATCATGTTTTGGAAAACGATACATTGCAAGAAGATTTGTACTACGTTGACTGTGGCGTTGAATATACGCAGGCGAGTGCAGCCGACACTGATTTTACCGGACTCTCGCACCTTGAGGGGCAGACCGTTGCTATCTTCGTTGATGGTATTTATCAAGGGACAGATACTGTTGAAGATGGAGAGGTTACAAACACATCGGGGGCGTGGCTTAAAGCTTGTGTTGGATTGCCGTATACATCAACAGTACAGATAAATCCTATTAACACCCAAACACCATCCCCGGCAAAAGGCAAGATAAGGCGTATCCATTCGGTAGCCCTTGACGTTTATAAGTCGCTTGGCATGGAGTATAGTAGTGACGGAACAAACTGGTTCCCCGTTAGCGTACCGGAGGGGACAGCAACAGATGAACTCTTTACTGGCATAATCCCAAACTTGACATTTGAGGGTATACTGGATTACACTGGATATATATATCTACGACAGACTAAACCGTATCCCATGAACTTGCTTGGCATTTATGCCAGTGTTCTCATAGCGGAGGATAAATAATATGTCGTTAATGGCTACGATTAGTGCTGAAACCAATAATTTACTAGGTGCTTATACAGAGTACCAAATGCTTGGCAGGGCAAATAAGGCGCTTGAAACAGAAGCGGATTTACAGAACCAAGCAACGGCAAAAGCAAACAGGATGGCAGTTGGTGAGTATATCGCAGACCTCGGTGCGTCAGGAGTTGAATTGACACTTGATCAAATTAGCGAGAGGAACAAACAGGCTGCTCTTGATATTGCCGTAGCGAATGACTATAAAAAAAGGCAACAGGGAGAGAATAAAGCGGCTCAAACGATGGTAGTCACAAGCGCTGTATCGAACCTTTTAGTGGCAGGTCTTGCTAGTGGGAAAGAGGCAGGGGCTGCTAGTGGGAAAGAGGCAGGGGCTGCTAGTGGGAAAGAAAAAAAACAGGAAGTAAAAAAAGTACAAAAATATGATGTGCGTTTGCCTAGCAGTATCCCAATGTTGGGAGAAAAGAAGAGAATAGATTACGGGGTTGGGCTGAGATAATGGCAAAACTTCAACCATATATCGGTGGTCAGAATTATCGCACTGTTCGTCAACACGACACAACGCAAGTGCTAGATAGACTCACAGGTCAGTTGCAGGCGTGGGACAAGCAGCAGCAAGAGCAAGAAGCGTTTGATGAAAAGATTAAGAACATAGATATGCAGAACAAAACAAATTCTGCTATTGTTAATTACAAGTCAGACTTAAAAATCTTAAACGATTCGTTTGACCCAAACTCCCAAACACCACAAGACCACAAAGAAAAAACAGAAGAACTACGCCAAAGTTACAGAGAAAATGCGCCGTTTCAAGGTGATTTCGATGATAAGGCTTTACTTTCTACAACTAATGGGGCAATCAAGGTAAAGGCTAGCCACGAGAAGCATGTCTTAGATCAAAGAAACGCAGGTAGGATACAAGAATATGTTGGTATAGCAGAAGAAGATTCACGGCTTCGAGTCCAACGTGCCACAGAAATTGCTAATAGAGCGTTCAGTGATAATATAATAACTGTGGACAAAAGACACTTGGAACTTCAGGGCGCATACATGAAGATGATCACACATGATGCTACTTATGGTGATCTTGACGACACAATCAAAAGACTCGGCAATCCAAAAGATTCTAAGTATGGTGATCTTGATGCGGAAACAAGAAAAGACGGACTTGCGTTTGCGTTATCAGTACGAGACCACAGAAAGAAGGCATTTGAAATTATCAATGGCGTTGCTGCTTTTAACGCAAGTAAGGAAATTGGGAAAATCATAACAAAAGAAGGTGCAACACCAGAAGAAATCCACTACGCTCTAGCTGCTCTACCACTTAAGGACGCTGAAATTAAAAAATCGCAGAAAGATTATCAGAACTCAAGGGTTAGCCTCCGTACAAACAATACTACTTATAGAACAATGAACGGTAAAGTTCAAACGCTTCTTGGAAAGTATGGGACTACCGATGCGGAAGAAAGGGTTGTAACCAACGAGAAAACAGCAAAGAGATTCTTGCAAGAAGTTAAGGGAGTACAAGATGAGTTGTTAAAGAAGCATCTTGACGGTGAGTTGAATTACGGTTCATATGTGAAACTCGTTGACCAACTTGAACCTGTTGTCGCTCAACGCATAGACGAAGCGAGGGGCGAGATCCAAGATAATACTGAGTGGTTTAGATTCGGAGATAAAGATGTTGAAAAAGTATTTGAGGAATCTGCTTTTGGGGGCGCACAGGAAAGAATAAGCGATGCTTTTATGAACTACCATAATTCGCTTTCTAGGCTTGATAGTGGCGACAAAGAGGCCAGGACACAATACAAAGAAGATTATGGAAAAGAGTGGGAAAACAACAGTGCTGGACGTAAAAATGTTGTGAAACAAATTGTGAAAGAAGAAAACTTTCGTGATATTAATTCAGCATATAAACTTTTTTCAACATATGGCGGCCGTGATAACGCTGCACCGCTTGATGCAAGGGTATCACAGCTAAAAGAAGTACCGGTTGATGGCGTTATATACATAGAGACTGCTGATGGCGGTCTAGAATTGAAGCCGTGATAACAAAACGAGTCAACGGTCAGAGAGAAGAAATACCTGCAAGTTTTACAGCAGAAGAATATACTGCTATGAAAAAGGCTCGGATGCCAAAAAGTTTTACAGCAGAAGAATATCAGTCATTACAGAGTGGAGAAAACCAAAATTTTCGGTTAGATAATCCCTCGCCACAGCCAGAACCGGAGCAAAAAAAACTAACAGCAGAAAACGCATGGGACGCTGCAAACGATGGTGTGAAGCAGAACACCCTAATGCTCTTGTATAACAAGCAGGCAGATCGCAACACCACCCCACAGGAAGAACAGTGGATTGTTGAAATTGAAGCAAGCCGTGGTAGTCAACATGGTTTCTGGCTTGGCAATATCGAAACAGCGGGTCAAATGGGGTCTCTTGTTGCTAGATCAGCGGAGCAGTCGGTGAAAGCTGGCACTGTTGGAGCTACCGTGGGAGGTACGCTTGGCCTGATCGGTGGCCCCGGCGCACCAGCGACAGTCCCGGCAGGGATGGTTGCTGGAGGTGTTGGAACTTTCGCAGCAAGTTTCCCTATTTTTATGGCCAAGAATATATATGATGTAAGCCGTGGAGAGGCGTGGAGCGAACTAAGCCTATACAACAAGGAGAACAACCTTAACCTTACTTACGAGCAAATGAACGCTGCTGCTGGTGTTGTAGGGCTTGGTGTGGCCGCACTTGACATTTGGAGTATGGGGAATGTTACTAAACTATTTACTCCTGTTGGTGGGCAATTTGCAAAGAAATGGCTCATAGCATCTGCCGCAAGAACCATGAAGAACCCAAGCACAATAAAGGGGATTCTTGCTGGTGGAAAAAATGCTGCTATTGCATGGATTGGCGAGGCTGTTACCGAAGGCATGCAAAAAGGCATTGTGGAGCTTGGCCTTGAAGGTATGCGGATGTGGAACGAGGCTGATTTTGCTGAAATTGCCGCAGGCATTGGTTCAAGCATTGCGACAGGAGCAGGGGGTGGTTCGCCACCAGCGGATATCCCAGCAGAATTAAATGTTGACTTCCCGACAACAGAGCGAATGATTGAGATTTGGGATAAGGTGGTTGAAGAAGGTGTAATGGCTGGCAAGAACATGGTTCTTGTTTCTAGTGTTGGCGGCAGTGTCAACATAGGTTCAAAAATACAGGAGGCCGTTAAGGGCAAGAAACTGGTTAAAGACGCTGAATTGCGATTTGCTGAAAACGGTGCTACGCCACAACAGATTGCAGAGATTCGCAAGTCTGTCCCATCGGAAGCGATTGCCCAATACGAAGAACAACAGCAGCGCAAAGAACAGGCAATATTTAAAAACGCAATGAATAAAATTGATACACTGGAAAACTTAACGCAAGAAGAACAACAGTCTATTGGAAAACACTTTGGCAAAGATGCAAGAGCCGTAGCACAAGGTCAGCGCATGGAACTTGTTCGTGAAGAACGAGATGCTATTAGGGGGCTTGAAGAAAAGATTAATTATTCAGATGACCAGATCACAGATATTCAGGATTCTAATAAAGAGGCAGATCAAGCCGATGTGGTCGCAAAACACAAAGAACAAATAGTGCAAGTGCAAGAACAAATGAAGGCACGGCAGGCAAACATAGAGCGCATATCGGGGATAACAAGAGCCGTACAGCAAGCGAAGGACAAAACAACCACACTAGAAAATCGAGCTGGCTATTATGATTCTATGGCTAACGAGCTTGAAGCATATGAACTTGGTGATAGCAAAGAAGCTGAGGGCTTTCGCAAGCAAGCTGATTTTGCCAGAGAAGATGTTATAACAGTTCAAAAAGAGTTGCGTAAGCAGAAGATGATGTTGCTCCCAAAAGACTCTCAACAAGCAAAAGATGTTGAGAATATGAAGAACACACTGCGGAGTCGCAAGCTACCAAAGCCGATACGGAAAGCCTTGCAAGCAGCATATGTGAACACAACTGCAAATGTGTGGTCTGCAATGAACTCAATGTTTGGCCCGAAGGTTGCTGATGAGTTTAACTTCGAGATGGAGGAATCGTCTCGCAACGATGCTGTGGATAAGGTGGTTGAGCGAGCAGAGCAAGAAGGTGCTAGGATATTAAAAACCAAGAATTTCAATGCTACTGCTATTGAAATGAATAACGATAGGCGCAAATTAACTGGCCCTCAAGGAACGGTTGAAGTTTCAACTTGGGATATAATGGATTTGTGGACTCTCAATAAAAACGAGAACTCGCATATGCTATTAGCAGAGGCATATGATATGTATCAGCTTCAGCCATTGTTTGACTCCCTCACTGATGAGCAGAAGGCTTTTGCTGATTATCTTCAGGCGCAGGTGCAACCATACTTTGATGTTTTCAACGAGTGGAGTATTGAAACTCAGGGCGTTGAGATCCCCAATATCCCCTTTTATTGGCCGAGAAAATCTATAAAAATTGACGGTATAAATACTAACGATATTTTTGATCATATAAAAACTGTTGGTGAACAGCCCGGCCCAACAAAACATAGAGCTAATAGCGGTGTAACCCCCCTGCCTCAGAACATGTGGGCGAGCTTTCAGCAACATATTGTAGAGGGTGAGCATGTTAGGCACGTTAGCCCTAAGTATGAGCGTGTTAAGAGGGCGCTTAGCGACACTCAGATGAAGTCAATTATAGAGAACAAGTTTGGCAAGAAGGTCTATGGTAGCACTCAAGCGCTAGTTGACGAAATGGCGTTGAATAAAATACCAGAACACATGGACGTTATTTCAACTGGCTATGGAAAGCTAATAAATAATTGGGCGGTTGCCAAAATTGCACTAAGCCCAACAACATTTATGCGTCAGCTTGGCTCTGTAACAAATTATGCAGAGGTCATGCCAGCAGGGGAGTGGGCAACAGGATTCTTCGGTGGTCTTGCGACTCCAAAGCAAACATTTGACTTTATGTGGAATAACTCAGAGTACATCCGCAGACGTTATGGCCGTGGTTATAATGAAGCATTAGCTAATGCTCTTGAAGATGCGAAAAAGTTTGGTGATAAGAAAATCAAATTGATGAAGTTCCTAACTTCTTTTGGTCGCACAGGCGATATTGGTGCAATCATTTATGGTGGTGCGCCATATGTTCAGAACCAAATAACAGAATATAAACAGAAAAATCCTAATGCTACCGAGCAAGAAGCAACAAATTATGCTTTCGCACAACTTAAAAAACAGACGATCCGATCACAGCAATCAGGATTAAGCTCCAGTCTATCCGTATTACAGAACTCAAATAATGTGTTTTTTAGAGCGACAATGCGGTTTAAGAACACCCCCAATCAGTACGTCCGCAAAATGGTAGACGCACAAATCGCTATCATCAATGGCGATATAACTAAAAAGCAATATGTAAAGACAATGGCTGTCTATGGTATTATACAGCCATACCTCTATGTGACGCTTGGAGAAATAATAACAGCACCGTTAAGGGCGATAGGTGGTGATGACCCTGATGAGCTTATGGCAACATATATAGAACGTGTTTTTGCAAAAATAGCTACATCGCCAACAGCAGGTATCCCAGTTTTTGGAGAACTTATTGAAAATGTTGTAATGGCTATCGTAGCGCAAGATAAAAGGAGGGCATACCACCCCGTTCAAATTCCCGTTCTCGATGGTTTTTTACACGCAATACAAATGCTTACAAAAAACGAAATCTCAGCGCTTGACTGGATGGAAATAATCGCTGAAATTCAAGAACCAATTGTACCAATACCTACGGGGCAAATTGCAAGATACATTGACTATGTAACTGAAGATTAACAAAAGGAGAGTACCATGAAAAAGATTTTAGTAGCAACGATTATGGCAGTATTGTTAATGTGTGGGAACGCTTTGTGCGCAACGGTTGACCTGACTGGAACGTGTGAGTGGGTGGACGCTAATAAGCGCATACAGAAGTGCGCGTATACCTCTACTACGAGCGTTACCACTGGCGTGTCGCAGGTGTTCGACCTTACCATACCGAGTGTGTTTGGAAACATTATCGGTGTCGGTATTCAATCTTTAAGCACAGACCTTGATTGGTATGTGTCAGAAAGTGAAGATGCTACTGCCACGGAAATAGAAACCCTTATCTATGTGACCGAAACCAATCTTGGCGACAGCTTTTCGTTTAGCGGCCTGAGCGCCCCTATATTTTTTAGAAATAAGGACACTATTGAAATTCCCCATCTTTATTTAACCGTTGATAATGACAGCGCCATAGATATGACGGCAGTATACTTTTACTTAATTTTTGGCGATAATGTCAACTAAGGAGACAGCATGAAATATTTTATCCCGATTATTGTGTTCTTGTGTGTCGCACTTAACGCACAGGCTGGAATAGAAAAGCCATCCCCTGCTGGGCACGGCACATACGCTGAGCTTACCGAGCCGAACACGTTCACCGAGCCGCAGACGTTTGAAGGCGGTATTGTTGCACCGAGCTATACCGTTGTTGACCCAGCGAATTTGGCTGGTTTCATCGGTCTACCCATTCGTTACGATGTACCACCCCGTGCTTTCGGTGACGCCCTGCTTGGCTATGCCGGAGTTATTGGCTGGTATAATGTCGTTGATGACACCACAGGCATGTTTTATTATACCCCTTCGACCGCTACAAAATGGGCGATTACCACCACTGCGGGGACTGAGGTAATGACGGTCCCTATAGACTTGTATTTTCGGGATTCCGACGCTTGTGCAGATTACAAATCCGCCGCTTGCAATGATGATGAATGGGGGACAAATTGGGATTATAATGGAGGCCTAGGTCAAGTCTTTTCGGTTGAGCCAAGCGCAGCAGGGGATAATATTTTAAAAATAACAAATCCTTCCGCTCTTGGAATTAACTCTTTCATCAAAACGATTACTCCTGATATTACAGACACAACCGAAAATCGGGTCGAGAGCTGGGTGAAGTTCGGGAGTACATCAAAGTATGCCACGGCAGGATATGTCGGTGGACAACCCCTGCACTGCGTCGGCTTCACATCAGAAGCAATAGCAGGTCGCCCGGTAGATGATTGTATCGGAGTGTGTGCCACCTACTATCCATCCGATGCAGCGGTTGGTTTAAGAGGCACATATAAGGGGATTGCGGTTGTAGCCGGTTCTGACGAAACTGCAAGAGTCTATGAATCAGATGAGGAGAGTATCGATCTGACTGAGAAAAACTTTGTTCAGGCTGTAATGACGGGTACAGATTTTTCAGTGTATATTAATGGTACGAAAATTGCTGACCAAACCACAGTTGCAAACTATCTTTACACAGGGGTTTTTAGTGCAGGGACACTGGCGATACAATCAAGAGCCGACTGGTTAGACGCTACTTTTTCAGCCGGCCAATTTTCCTTTTTCCAAACATACGGGCAAATGGCAGGCACTGCCATAGAAATTGAGTTCACAACTTTAATGTATTTAGAGAAGATTGCAGAATGAATAAATTTCTAATATTGTTTTTCTTTCTTCTTTGCCCGGCTATTTTGCATGCTGGATTTTGTGATGATTTTGTAGCGGATTACAACGGCAAGATATGTCAAGAATTTGAAACTGCGGCTACTTTAACAGGGGACTTGACCACCCATGATCGAGGTGAAGAATGGGGCTCAAGCAATTGCTCTCACACTGTAGCAGAAACAGGCTCGGATTATAAAGGCGATATACTCAATGGCGGGTATCTTTACCTGTCTGCAACAGCCAGCCCGGTGTTTGGCTGTGGACTGTATTCCTCTAATACCGAGCTAACAGGTGGTACAACATGGTTTCACGTTGGACTTTTCCCTGATGCTGCACCGCTTGAGGCAAGTACGGGTGAAATACAAATAATCCTCAAAACTCTCTCTACCAGAAACTTAGGCGGCATACGGCTCAGGAAATATCCCAATAACGTTAGTCCCACTGTGTATAAACTAGAAGTAAGTCGGAATTTCACAGGCTTTGAAGATTACATATCTTCAACTGAAACTTTTGATCTTGAAAAGTCATATAGTCTGTACGGGAAATACACAGCAAGAACAGAAAGCGATAACGCAACTCTGTCAGTCTGGATTTCTGAATTTAAAACAGGGCCTTTTGGCGGAACTATTATTAGTCCAACAGAGAAAATTTTTGATGCAGTTGAGGTTGGGATAGGTGACGCCCCCGAGGGAACAAAGTTGATGAATATTGCACTGGATGCAATCATGGAGTCATCTAACGCTTTTGATAGTTTTTATCTGGGCGGAATTAACTTTTTTGAGAAGCCGTGGGACACGCCATTTTCTGCAAGCGTAATTAAAACAAAAAGACCGTGGACGGTACTGCCAACAATGAAAGGAAACGGGGCAGTTTTAAAATGACCTGTTCTCTATGCACATACGCGATTGAAGATGTTATCCGCAATGCCGCAATGCCGCTTTCGGGGCTGTCCAGTCGCTTGCTTAAACTTGTTCGCAAAGCGACTTCGTCAAAATTAGAGCATGACGATGTCGTTGAAATGATAACGCTTGCAGAGTCAATCCAGTTTTCAGCGCAAAGATTAGATGTTAAGTTGGGGCGCATCACCGGCATGGGGTTGAATGAGTTTGCCAGGAGGTATTACCAATGACACTCAGGCAGAAACAATCAAAGTTTGTTCTTATGGTTGCGCGGCTTATTGATTTTGCTGATTCTCACGGTTATGAATTAACGTTTGGTGACGCATACGCAACCACTGGACACATGGAAAACAGCTTGCACGGTAAACGGCTTGCGATAGATTTAAATCTATTCCAAGACGGTGTTTTTTTAACAACAACAGAAGCACACTTACCGCTTGGCGAATACTGGGAGTCAATCGGTGGTTCGTGGGGCGGTAGGTTTAACGATGGAAATCATTACTCGCTGGAACACAACGGCGCACGCTGACACTTGAGGGAGCTGAACATGGAAATGCTTGTATCTGAACATGTGCTGAGAGATATAATTAAATCTGAACTTGCGGCAAGTAATCATATATGTCGGTTTCCTGTTACAGATGAGCAGGCAAAACAAATTGGCTCAATAATCGATGAGCTTTCATCCAATACGAACGGTAGTGTAAGTGCAGTTTTCAGGGAAATGGAAGCCAACCATATCTGGCTTACCAAACAGCGCAACCGCGGCGAAAAACTTTCAATGGTTTTTTTTGTTACTATATTTACGGGCTTTATTGGGGGTGTCGGTACTGCCTGTTGGCTGGGGCTAAAAAAAATGTTGCAGGAGTAAACCAATGATAATAAAAAAGATTATTAAAGGCAGTAAACGCATCACGGCAGGGCTTTTGTTTATCGGAATAGGTGCTGCCCCTTTTGTTGTGCCGCTTGTAGCACCTGAATACACTGCCATTGTTCCCGAAGCACAGGCAATTGCAGGGGTTGTCGGTGCTACCCTTGTCGGAAACTCAAAATGGAACGCTATGAAAGCAGGCAAAAAAAACAATGACTGAAAAAGACAAGCCTTTAAGTGTCTATTATAAAGCCGGTTAGAAATATCAGCGTGGTATGTTTGGAAAGCGGTAAGAAGTTTCGGAAGTCTTGCAAATAAGAAACGGGTAATTTTATCAGCACCGTAATTTGCTGTATGCGTTGGCTGCGGGATTGGATGAAAGCAACCGGATAGTTGGTGTTGTCAGAGCGGTAGACATGGAAACGCCGCGCCCCCTAAGTCGTGCCAACGATACAGCTTCAATTTGCTGCGCTGGCTGAGTGTCCTCACCCTATTTTGGCGACACAGCAAGCAGCAGACCGCTCGGAGATGTTACCCCCTTTGTCTCCGGGCGGTTCCCCTTTTTTAACCCTATATCTTTAGGAGTCCCTATGACAGCAGGCGAGTTGACCGTATTTCTTGAAGCAAATCAGAACATCGAATGGTTAGACGACTTTAACAATCAGCAGATATTATTTAGAAATACCAATTTAGCCTGGTACCAGAACAACGAACAGCGGTCAACGGGCGTGGAATACCGGAAACTTAACGAAATGAATACAGACGCACTTCTAAAAGCAATCAACAAAAGCCTTGAAGTCGAGAATATTACCCGCATTACCGGCTATTTCACAAAGGTTTCATCGTGGAATCCCGGCAAAAAAGCCGAGCTGAAAGATAGAAATCGCATGAACCTGTCCGGCTCAGTTCAAAGTATGCACATTCCGCACCTGAAAGATGCCGTTGCATAGCCCCTGAACGAGCGCCTATGGGGGTAGGTTCAACGATCAGTGGTTTGTGGTATGTCGGGCAGTCCGGCAGGGATATTAAGGCCTGGGACATCATTCCCCCTCGCATAAATCAGGATATTGTCCACACACTATTCCGTAGCACGTCCACCTGCCGGCATAACCATTGTCAAACGCCCATCGTGCGGCGGCTTCTTGATGATCTCTGTTCTGCCATTGCCACTCATCATGCCCTGAATACTTCTTAAAATCTTCAAATGTTTCCTCCTGAAATTGCCAAGCACCGTAGCTGTCTCCATTATCGCCCCAAACGCCTTCATGCCGGAACCGTGATTCACATTCCTTGATTCTCAGCAACTTGGCTTCATTTCGGTAATAATCCCTTGCGCCTTCAAGCTGTAAAATGTAAGCGTCTCGTGGCATGGGTGCCGGTTGCGGTTGTGCTACTGGTTTTGAGAATATTATTAAGACCCCAACCCCAATTACAACTGTAAGAATTTGCAATAATAAAGATTCACGGTTTTTCATGGCTACTCCTTTATCGCTCGATAAGTTTCAATATCTTCCTCAGTGTAGCCATTATCCAGCCCCAATTGTTTTCCCTCGTCAGATAACCACCAGTCCCGAGTCTCGCACTTGCACCCGATTTGTAGCCACCTGTCGTCAACAATTATAATCGTGTGTTTATGGGTTTCCATGCTTTTCAGCCCTGTGCAATCGGAAAACGCATACGCCCCTATGCTGGTAACGCTGTCGGGGATGGTAATACTTTTCAGCCCTGTGCAACCCCAAAACGAATACATCCCTATGCTGGTAACACTGTCGGGGATGGTAATACTTTTCAGCCCCATGCAATAGGAAAACGCACAAGGCTCTATGCTGGTAACGCTGCCGGGGATGGTAATACTTTTCAGCCATGTGCAACCCCAAAACGCACACATCCCTATGCTGGTAACACTGTCGGGGATGGTAATACTTTTCAGCCATGTGCAACCAGAAAACGCATGCGACCCTATGCTGGTAACGCTGCCGGGGATATTACAATGTCCGTTATTGTCAATTTCGTATTTCATGTTTATCCTTTCGTTAGAGGACAGTTATCGGCGGTGCAGTCAAAAGATATTGGTGCGTTAGAGCATCTATAGTTTGGCTCTGATGGTAAAAAGAAGCGCATGTCGCACCGATATTTAAACACCTCAAACGGCACACTGTTTTTAAGCTCCCCCCGTTGTTTTTTTAGCTCGCCCCTGTAACTTTTTCTTATTGTGTGCAATCGATCAACCTCGATCTTGAGAAATTCATAACTCCTTTTGAGGTGATATAGTTCAGCCCCCGCAGTTCTGGCACACGCTTCCATCGTTGCAGCGTGGTCTTGTGCGGCTTTCAGTTCGGCTTCGAGGGCGGCGATGCGCTTGCCTTGTTTTAAAAGTATTTCAGTTGCTCCCATAATCACTCCTCGCTTTCTGAAATTATCTCATTATCGTTCGGGTCACGTTCAAAAGATGGTACTGCAATGCTGGCAAGCCGTGCCTGCAAAATCTCATATTCCTTTTTTAGTCTCGTGTAAGATGCTTTATGCCCTCCGATTTCCCTGTTGTGCGACTCCGCTGCCTTTTCAAGCTCGGCAATTCTAATGTTTTTCCGGTTTAGAAATCTTAAAATAACGTTCATGCTTTTTCTCCCTTTTTCAAAATGATATATTCCTTGATACCCCGCAAATAAGCCGAACTGGCGGTGTTTTTTATCGATCTAGCAATATCAGTTAATAACATTCTACACGGTAAGCATATTTCGACACCCTCGGAACCGCACACATACAGAGATAAGTGTGTTGTTTCGTCAGTTTTTGATCCACATAGAGTACACATATTCATGGCTTCCCTCCAATCTCGTCTCGTGTGAAAACCTTTAAGCCTGCTTTCTTTTTCAGCTTAGTCATTGTGCGGAAATACAGGCGTGTCCACTTTGCACACCAAATCTGATATGCCGTTTCATCGCCTTCCGGTTGTGCGCCCATTGCCTTATCGGTTTCTTTAACCGCAAAAGGAATGAGCCGGTCACATGCCGCCGTGTGTACTTTGTCGATTACTGCAATCATGTTTTTCCCCTTTCAAAAAACACCCCCTGCGCCCGTAAATTGCGCTTCCGGCTTATTCCGAAAACGCCGCAGGGGGCATAAGTGGTTTATACTTCCCTGCGGATTGTAGCCGACCGTTTTTCCTTGAACATCACGCCGTGGTGCTTGCCTGTTAGCAGGTTATTTTGTGCATGTGATTTCAATGGGGCGATTTTAAACGCCACTGAGTTTACCGGCAAAACCCCATCGGCTATCGCCTTGCAAGCGGCCTTAATATCCTCGGCAGTTTCGGGCAGGATAACTTCAAGATCAAAGCGCTCGCTCATGTTCCCGTTTCCGACATTTACTTTCTTTTCACCGGTAGGCGCAATCACAACGGGCGCAGGGGCCACCGCTTCGGCTTCGTCAATGTACTGTTGTGCTGTTTCAACGTCCCCAATGTCAAGGGCTTTTTCTGCTTCAGCTTCGATACGATCACGCTCAATCTTTGCTGCGGCTTCTGCGGCTTCTCTTGCCTTTGTTTCTGCTTCTTTCTTTATGCGGGCTTGCTCAACAAGATAGTCGCTTATCTTGACATTTATTTTCAGCTTCAAAGCCTTTACAGGATTAACAGAATCGTTCTCCAGTTTCTTTGCTTCTTTGTGCGCCTGGTGCGCCGCTGAAACAATCGGTGCCATTTTGCCCTGTACAAACCTGATATGCTCATTGATTTCCGATAGCATTGTTCCTGCCATTGTGTAGCTTTCAGCGTCAACCACCTGCAAAGTATTTATTGCATCGTCAATGGTTGCCGTTCTGGTTTCCAAAACTGCCAATTCCTGTTTGTCAATTTGTTCGGTCATAATTTCATACCTTCCATGTTTGCATTTGGTTAATTGTTTCTTGTGAGTATCCACCACCTTCAGCCCACCACTTTTTTACTAACCAGATAAAACGGTTTCTGTTTTCTTTCTGCTGTGCCGGTGTCGCAACAAGCGGGTATTTGTAGCCGTTTTCACTCAGCGATAAAACCCGTTGCTCATATTTGCCAGCAATGCCGAAATTTTCACGGCACAGAATTTCTTGCCCTGCAAGCTGTAAAGCGTCAACCGCCCTTTTAAACGGTCTTGTTTTGACATCCACAAGCAACTTACCAATAAAGATTAGGTCGGGGGTGCCGCAAAACTGAAACAGACCGCTTGCCATAAGGTGTTCACCTATTGCGTTTCCAATGTTGATATTATAATCTTTAGCCCATTGCCGAATATGTCCTAAATATATCCGTTGAAAATCTGACAGGCTGTTTTCATCAAGCACTCCCAGCGCTTCAAGTTCAACGATTTTATGTATCTGCTTTCCGAATGTGCGTTTTTTCTCAAGCACAGCCGGATTGATTTTAGAAAAATCGTTCAGCGGTGCCAGGAACTCAGTGACCGAAGGCCATCGAATCCCATCAACCCAATACTCATGTTTTACAGGGTCAAAAGTAAAATCAATCATTTTGTCCCTTGCCGATCATTTCAAGGATTGCGTTCATGTTATCCATCAGCAGGTCTTTTGTGCTTTCAACATTGTAAAAATCTTTAATCATTTTCAGTGCTTCATCCTTGTGTCCAGTTGCCGCACATTTTGCTTGAATCAGGCCGACTTGTCCGGTTGTGATCTTTTCACCAGAAGGCGGGTATGTTGTTTTTTCTTGATAACCAGAACTTTGCTCTTTTGTTTTGGCCTGCGGGTCCGGCTGTTCCTGCTGGGTTTTTGATTTTGGTTTGGTTTTATATTCTACCTTCCCAAGTTGGCTTTTTAGTATACCGGCAAATTCTTCTAAGTCAGCATAGGTGAGGTTGCGAATGCCAAGCAGGCGCGTGATACCGTTTCCAAGCAGGTTTGTCATTGCCGCCATTTTTACATCACGCTTGTCAATTGCAGAGATTGGCTTTTCTGTCTTGACATTATTAATATATTCGTATCTCTTGAAAAACGGGTCTTTGCTTGACCTGCTGCCAGTTACCTCAATACTTCTGCCGGGGATTGAAAACCGCCCCTTATATGTATATGTGAAATGTCCACTATCTTCAAATTCGCATGTTGGTTCGCCAATTGTCCATGAAACACTAAACAGGTTGGCGATCTTCTCCGAACCGCTAACCTGAAGATATGGCTTGCCGTTCTGGTCTACCCAGTCGCCGGAGCTTGTCACCTTGAGCGCCATATTTTTGATCTTAACAACAGCAGCAATGCGTTCTTCTGCCCGCATTGCAACTTGCAGCAAGCTATCGTCTGCAATAGAAAGGTTGCTTTGCTCTCTTACCTCAATTGCGTCTACTATTCCTTGTGTCATGATCTTTCCCCTTTCAGTTGTTATTCGTCAATGTCAATCGGTGCGCCACATGCCGGGCATAGGCTCACAAGGTGTGGGTATTCTGTCCGGTAAAAACCGCATGAGCATTTATATGCAGGGCTTTCGTCTGCAAAATCTGATGCGGTGCGGTCTGGGTATCGGTCGCTATTTCCCCTGTTCATCGGTTTCCCCTCTCAGTATATTATTAGTGTTTTTGATCATTTCAATACATTCATCAAGCAGCCTGATTGATTTTTTAATAGGGTCTTCTTCTTCAACCAATTCAACCAGGTAATTCGGGAACCACCACATGCCCCCCGTTTGGATTTTAATCCCGATTAGGTTACCATCAACCATGTCAATATTGTGGATGCTGCTAACCGCTAAGCTTGAACCGTGGCCACCTAAAATCCGCACCCTCATCCCGACTTTTGGATTTTCAATCATCACTCAACCTCCTGTTCTTGGATATTGACACCGTTAAGCACTTCATTAATTACACCGTCAATAGCAAGTGTAATTTTAGCCCGTGTCTTTGCATCTCGCTTTAATTCGTTTACCTTTTTTTCAATTTCCCCACCCATTTTATTTATAAGAACGGAAGCAAGTTTTTTGTTGAGGGCTTCTTTTATTGCAAGCTTAAATCCCTTTGCACTAAAAAGATCTGTGATTCCACAGTCAATTACTGCAATAAAATCATCTTCATGTTTTGCTATGACTGTATTTACGAATTGTGACAATGGTTTGTTGTATCCAATAAGTTCCGTTTTGATTACACTGTTAATAGAATTTTCAACAGCATTAAGTATTGTTTGTTCAAGTGTTTTTTCCATCACTCAACCTCCTTTAAATAGTTTTGCGCTGTTCGTGACCGCATGTTTGCGATCTGCTCGCGCTGTATTTGTGTCGGCTCTATATCTCTGAAAGCCAGATATGTGCAGCCGAACATTATAAGCACGGCTATGAAAAATACACTGTACGCAAACCACGAAATCTCAAAATTATTGTCCATCTTCCGCCCTCTCAGCTAAATAGTTTTTGTAGTCCTCACAATTCCGTCTCCAGTAACATTTCGCACATGCGCCGTGGTGTTTAAAGTTACTGTAACGGGTACAGCCGATGTATATTGTAAAGTCTGTAAATCCATCCGTTGTGATCTGGCGATTTATGAGCTATGATGTTCCATCCATCTGCTCTCAAATCTGACACGCGCTGTGTATACTTAGCAGTTATCCGACTTAGTTCCAATGTGGTTTTCGGACCTAATAAAAGCGCTCTCAAAATTCTGCCTTTTTGCGATCCCGTTTTCCTTGCCATCACTCCCCCTTTTCGGCTTTATGTGCCGACACAAGTATGTCTCTCACTTGCCGGTTTACGCTTTTATCATTTTGTAGCTTCTTTTTCAGAAGCCACTTTTTTAAATATGCGTATTTTTTCCCGAATCTGATCAAAATGTCTGTGTTCATTGGATATCCTTTCTGTTTGGTTAATTATTTTGTTTTCCACCTTCACAGAATCCGTTTTGATGCAGGTCGCTTAGAATTTCTGTGATGAATAAATAATCTGTATCTGTGTGTGTTAAATCTTTCATAGTTCAACCCTCCAATAAAAATGCCCCGGAAGCCCGGGGCCGGCTCTTGTTTAGAATGGCACATCATCATCAGGTATATCCACGGGTAAAGGCTGATATGGCTGCCGATTCCCGATAGGATCCTGATGGGCCTGCCCGGTGTTATTTTGGGGCCACGAGCCTTCCCCGGCCCCCTGAGCGCCCTTGCTGCCGAATATAACCCGGGATGCATTGAGGCTTATGCCCTGGCGATCCGCTCCAGATCCGTCATATTGAAATAATATTTTCTGATATTCACCACTTAATTCTTGTGCTTCTTTCCATTGCCCCGGATTCCAAGTTTTGTAATACTTCTTCTTTTTGTTCACACTGTAGAGAAATCTTTGGATATGCCATAGTTTTTTAAAAATTTTGAAGGGCAAGTTATAATAGCGTAAATCGTAAAAGCCTTCATAGGGCTGATAGTCTGGGAAGTGCATAACTCCCGCCTTTCTGTTCCCGGTTTATTGTTGTTCATTTAAAATCATGTTGCTCTATAAAAAGGAAATCATCAATACTGTCGCCAGTCCATTACTCTGTCTCCTTTATCGCTCGATAAGTTTCAATATCCTCTTCAGTGTAGCCATTGTTCAGCCCGTATTGTTTTCCTTCGTCAGATAACCACCAGTCCCGAGTCTCGCACTTGCACCCGATTTGTAGCCACCTGTCGTCAATTACTATAATTGTGTGTTTATGGGTTGTCACGCTTTTCAGCCCCCTGCAACCCCAAAACGCATACATCCCTATGCTGGTAACGCTGTCGGGGATGGTAATACTTTTCAGCCCCATGCAATAAGAAAACGCATGCATCCCTATGCTGGTAACACTGTCGGGGATGGTAATACTTTTCAGCCCTGTGCAGTCAGAAAACGCACTCTCCCCTATGCTGGTAACGCTGTCGGGGATGGTAATACTTTTCAGCCCCATGCAATAAGAAAACGCATGCATCCCTATGCTGGTAACGCTGTCGGGGATGGTAATACTTTTCAG
>Ga0208279_1000378_pt1 | contig 37510 bp, 32 predicted proteins | sample AntAceMetag02UKM_FD_184766 | JGI IMG/M metagenome (GOLD analysis project Ga0208279, IMG submission 184766) | Saline lake microbial communities from Ace Lake, Antarctica - Antarctic Ace Lake Metagenome 02UKM (SPAdes) (version 2) | ecosystem: Environmental > Aquatic > Non-marine Saline and... | reverse complement strand
GCTGATTACCCGTCTGTCCAACACATTGAATGCTACCTTTGTCGTGGTGACCCACGAGCTGCCGAGTATCTTCTCCATCGCCGATCGGGTCATCATGCTGGACAAGCGGGAAAAAAGGATCGTCGCCACCGGGACCCCGGTGGAACTGCGGGATCACTCCGATAACGAATGGGTAAGGAGCTTCTTCAACCGCGAGGAAGCACCGGAAGGGATCGAGTAAAAGCCGCAAAAAGACGCAAAATAAGCGAAATAATTTGTAAGGAAATATGAGAGGTAGATCTTCGATTTATGTGATTTGATCAGTGATGTAAGTTTTGTCCTTCTGTATTAAATATGATTAGCTGAATAATTTTTTATTTCTCTGAACCTTAGATTAAAAAAATATATTATCCTGTATTGAACAATTCTTTTGCGCTTTTTGCGCCTTTTTGCGGCTATTTTTTCAATAAGATATAAAAGGGAGAGTTTATGAGTACAAAAACAAACAACTTTAAACTCGGGATATTTATCATTATTACCGTGGTGATTCTCCTGATCGGGATCTTCTTTCTGGGCGCCCGGGATATGTTCCGGCAGGAATGGGAATTCGAGACTTACTTCGACCAGTCCGTCCAGGGCCTCGAGGTTGGCTCACCGGTTAAGATGAAGGGTGTCACCATGGGTTCGGTCAAGAAGATCCGTTTCGTCTATGAAGAGTACGATACCGAGCTCTCCTATGTGTATGTACTCTTCAACTGCGATCCTCAGACCATCGGCGCAAGGAAGACGGATCAGACCCCGGAGCAACTGAGAGATACCATAAAGAAGTTGACCGCCCATGGGATGCGATTGACTCTTGATGTCCAGGGGATTACCGGCACGGCAATTCTTGACGCTCAGTTCTATGAGCCGGGGAAATATGAGGCACTTAAGATCGATTGGGATCCAAAATACCCCTATGTCCCCTCTATTTCCGGAACCCTGGCCCGGATGGGTGAGACCTTGGAGAAGACGCTTGACAATCTTTCTCGGATCGACTTCGCGGCCATGGGAGAGAAGGTCGATCATTCCCTGGCCTCGGTGACGGAGATGATCGACGGTGAACTCAAGCCGATGGTAGCAGAACTCAGGGAGGAGATAATTCCATCTCTGGCGAATATCCGTAAAGCCACGGAATCCGCGCCGGAGGCAATGGTCCGTTTAAGCATTATACAGGAAGGTATCTCGGATTGGATTAGAGAACAAAAAGGAAGCCTGGCGGAGGTGGTCGATAACCTGCAGGCCATCTCGGATAATCTGCGCCAGTTAACAGAAAACGCCCGGAGAGACCCTTCGCAGGTCATCTTCGGAGAACCCCCCCCACCATCAGAGGTAATTAAATAGCTATGAAAAAACCACGTTGGTATGCCCTGATTGTAATTGTAATCGCTATCCTTGGCCTTAACTCCGGATGTGTCAACCTCCGGCGCGACTATCCCATCCGCACATTCTACGTCCTGGAGGCCAGACCGGACGCGATCCAACCTCCCGCGGAAGATGGTCCGGTCGTCCAGGTCCAGCTCTTCCGGGCCTCTCCCGGCTTCTCCTCCTCTGAATTTGTCTATCGGACTGGGGAATCGATCTTCGAATCCGATTCCTATCACGCCTTCTTCACCCTTCCCTCCGACCAGATCCAGGCGCTTACCTCGCAGTGGATCCAGGACTCCGGAAGAGCCCGGGCTGTCCTCGACCGCTCCAGCCGTCTCCGTCCGGATAATATCATCGAGGGGAATCTGGTGGATCTCTACGGTGACTTTAGGGATGAGGGGAACCCTCGGGCCGTAATCGAGATCGAGTTTCTCTTTATGGATATCCAACCCATTGCGCCCACTATTATATTCAGCCGCTCCTATCAGGAATCAATCCCGATCCCGGAATCTACCGCGGAAGCTTTGGTGGAGGGATGGAATGAAGGGCTGAAAAAGATTCTGTCCGCCTTTACAAAAGATATTCCGGAGAAAGAGGCAGAAGAATATGAAAATCCGGCAACAGACTGACCCGGATCCTGTGAAAGCAAATATTCAATGGCTAACAGTTTCAGCGAAGCGAAGTTCCCGCAATTAGTCGGGGCCAGATGCTGAATATCCAATATCCAACAAGGAATATCCAATGACCAAGGACAGCTAAAGCCCCGAATCAAGTTCGGGATGCCCCGAAATAATCGGGATGCGAGCACAAGCACTATGGCGGGCAGGCTGTTCAACGGCATTTTAAATTCGTGAAATTTCTCCGCCCCGAAGTTGTAATCGGGGGCGTAATTCGTAGTTCTAAAAAGGGGGCGAGGCAAGGCATCTCACATAAATGTTCGATGTCTCCGCTTCGCTACGAGGGAAGCAATTAGTGTAAATTAGTGTACCACGCAAAATGACCTTCGGTCATCGCGGGGTAAAATTCGTGGACTGCAAAAGGGGCCGAGGTTGGGGGAAGGGAAGTTGACAGTTGACGGTTGTCAGTTGACAGGGAAAAACCTCGGCTAAGGTAATAGTTTTACAGTTTTCAAATTCGCGAAATTCGCGAAATTAGCAGTTCTAAAAAGGGGGCGAGGCAAGGCATCTCACCTAAATGTTCGGTGTCTCCGCTTCGCTACGGGGGAAGCAATTAGAGTAAATTAGTGTAATTAGTGGACAAAAAAAGGGCCGAGGTCGGGGTGGTGCAACCAGAAAAAGTGACAACTTTAAATCAGGATGTGACACCGGGTGATTAAAATAGCCATAATCATCGCCCTACTTCTTTGCATGCCCCAACTTGCCCGGGGTCTGTCTGCCCCGCCGGCGGTTGTGGAGAGGGTGGTGGAGGAATGGCTGGAATTTGCTCTCGGCCCCACCTTCGGAGTCCCCGGTGCCATTGTTTATATAGCAACGCCGTACTGGGAAGGAACCTGGACGGAGGGTACCGCCGACCTCGGAACCGGGCGCCCGATCAGCGCGACCGATACCTTTCGGATTGCCAGCATCTCCAAGACCTTCACTGCCACGGTGGTCCTCCAACTGGTCGATGAGGGGGTCCTGCGGCTGGAGGATACCCTGGATCGGTTCGATGACGGCTTTGGCGTGCCCGAATCCCACCTGATTACCGTCCAGCAGCTTTTGAATCACACCAGCGGCATGGCCGACTGGGATACCAGCACTGAGGCACTTCATAACCTCTGCGCGGTCCGACCCCCGGAGGTTCCCCAGATCGGTTACACGCCGCGGGAGATGGTCGACATGGCAGTCTCGATGGGGACTCTCTGGCCTCCGGGCTGCGGATGGCAATACTCGGACACCAACTACATCCTGCTCGGCATGGTCGTTGAATGGGCCCTCCAGTCGGCGGTGACCGGGACGCGGTTACCGCGGGAGATCAGGGAGCGAATCCTGGTCCCTCTCTCCCTTGACCATACGACCTATCCAGAAGATTCATCCATGCCGGGACAGCCGGTCCACGGCTACTGGATCCCGGCCCAGATCACCGATGATCAGGACAAACCGCTCTGCCCATCCTGGGGCGAGTATACCGTCCCGGTTGATGGTACTGCCTACAACCCGTCCAAGGAATTCGGCTGCGGCGCCATGATATCCACTCTGGAGGATCTTAAGATCTGGTGTACGGCTTTGGTCCACGGCACGATGATCAAAGGGGTATCCCACCGGGAACAGCTCCAATGGGGTCCTTTCCCAGCTTCCAGCGGGGGGTATGGCCTGGGGGTCATGTCGGTGGGCGGCCTGATCGGCCACGGCGGCGATTTCTCCACCGGTTACAGCAGCGGGATGTACTATCTGCCTTCCCGGCAGGCCGTAATTATAGTTTTGCTTAATAGCGAGTCCTTCAACGCCACTTACCTGGCCGCACTTCTTTCGGAGACAATCTTCCCCCCTCAGCCCGCGCCCCGGCCGGCGTCCGGGGACTATAACGGGGACGGGCGGGCCGATCCGGTGATCTTCCGCCGTCCGACCGGCCTCTGGGCGGTCCGGGAACTCGGACGGACTTATTTCGGCGGCCGGCAGGATATCCCGGCCCCCGGTGATTATGACGGGGACGGTTACGCGGACGTTGCCATCTTCCGGCCGGTTACCGGCCTCTGGGCGATCCGGGGAGTGAGTCGACTCTATTTCGGAGACTGGCAGGAAACCCCGGTCCCCGGCGACTATGACGGCGATGGGAGCTGTGATATCGCCGTCTTTCACGATATCACGGGCCGCTGGAAGGTCCGGGCCGTCACCGAATTTTTCTTTGGCACCCAGTTCGATCGGCCGGTGCCGGGTGATTTTGACGGCGACAGCGTGGTCGAAGTTGCTGTATTCCGGTCCTCCGATATCATCAGTCCTACCATCGGCCTCTGGGCGATCCGGGGATTAACCAGGTTCTATTTCGGAGCCGGAGGGGATATCCCGGTCCCGGCCGTATATAGCTGGTATGGTTCTCCCTCCCGCCCCGCCGGGCCATTTAAAAGTGAAGCCGCGGTTTTTCGTCCTTTATCCGGTCTCTGGGCGGTCCGGGGAGGTAATCGACACTACTTTGGAACCAGTGGTGATATCCCTCAGGCGGCCGACTATGACGGGAACGGTCTGACTGAAATGGCCATATACCGGCCAGCCGCCGGCCTCTGGGTTGTCCGGGAATATACCAGGTTTTATTTCGGCAGTTACCCGGATATTATGACCCGGTATCAACAGGCTGTCTCCGGCGATCAGCCGCTCTCCCGGTAAAATGGAAGGTTGTCAGTTGACAGTTGTCAGTTGACAGTGAAAAACTCCACTAAGTCAGGGGAGTTTTTTTGGTTTGTTTCAAGTTTGTGTAATTAGTGGACTGAAAAGGGGGCGAGGTAGAGGGAACTTTTGCGAATTTTGCGCCTTTTTGCGGCTAAAAAAGGGGCCGAGGTAGGGGGAAAACAATCAGTAATATTAGTGGACTGGCGAAGGACCGTCCGCGGCCTTGCGTTCTTTCAGGATCTCTTTATACCGCTTATCCCTCCGGCGGCGGCATTCATCCCCGGTGGCGGAAGCTTTGGGGTCATTCCACATCGCGTTGTACTCAGCCAGGAAGTCATCCACCAGGTGCTGAGCTTCAGGACCGGAGAAGATCATGATGTTTTCCAGGTTTTTGATCTCGGCCGAACTGGACCAGTTGTAGCTCCCCGTGACCAGAATATTGCCGTTGATGACGACCGCCTTGTGGTGCCAGATATTGGATTTCTGATGAAAGTGATCGTAAGCCGGTTTTCCTTCCAATTCATTCCAGGACCAACCGGGATAGTAATGATATTGGATCTGGATGTTGGGGATCGGCTTCCCCCGGAACTGGCTCATCAGCACTTTCTTCGTCTTCTCAATCTTCCGGGTCTTCTTCTCCTCGTCATCTTTGATGTAGGCTGACGATCTGATCGCCTCGTCCTGATACTTCTCCGGATCCCCGCTTATGACATTCTCCATGTAGGGGATGACTGAAAAGGGGGACTCCAGCATGCTGAGGTTAGCCAGAACCCGGATCTTAACGTCGGGATAATCCCGACCGATCCGGAGGAGTTCATCGGCCAGACGTTTGGAGGTAAAACTGAAGATCGCCACATCTATACTGCCACTGCCATCCCGGGCAGCGAGAGGAGCGGCATCTTTAAAACGGTAGATGATCTCGTCAACCAGAGGACGGGTGCTGTTGAATAACACCTCCACCTCGCCGAAGGAATGTGATGTCCAGGTGCAGGCCAAGACCGCTGTTAGAATTAATAAAATTCTACTTCTCATCTTCTTTTAATTGAGTTGGAACCCTTTCGTGGGACTTCCTCTATTTTTTCAATATCCAATATTCAATTCTTCTCTATCAGTTTAATCATTTTCTGAAATTTTTGACTGTATCCTCCACCGTCCCATCTCCCAGAGGCGGCCGAACTCTTCCTGAAAAGCCTTAATAGCGGAAGGGCAGTTCCAAAAGAAGAAACGGTTCTCATGGTAAAGGAGTGTGGCCAGAGGGCTGATATTGGCGGATCCGTTGTAACAGGCCCTGCCGTCGAAGATGCCGAACTTTTCATGCATGGTCTGGAACGGGATCCCGGTCAGTTGAATGGTCTTCTCAGAATCAAGAACTTTTACCTCGATAACTGGTCTCTCCCGGCTCAGATCCTCAATCATCGGATCGATGATCGGTTTCTCGGTGACGAAGTCTTTGATTGACTCATCGAGGAAGATCCGGATCTTGACTCCTCTCTGATTTGCCTTTAAAAGTTCGTAATATTCATCCGAGCGGTTGTTCAGGATATAGGAAGCGATATCAATGGTCTTCTTCGCCCGTCGGATCATATCCACCAGGGGGGTGCTCATATTCCCGGCCGCCGGATTCTCATTCTCCAGATCGGGCTGGAGGAGAGTAATCTTCTTATTGAAATTCCGGGGGGCGAGTCCGCCGGTAGGTCCGAAGAATACTTCAATCCGGCAGGGTAAATCCTGTTCTCCTGCCAGGACCGGGAGTACGATCAGCGCAATCAGTAGTGTAATCAGAATAGCCTTCATGATAGTAACAGCATAACGGGTTACCGCGGATATTCCAAGATATTTTTTGCGAACTGAATTTTATTTTTTGAAATAATCGCTTAACCCGATTTATTCATAAATCGGGTTAGTTTTGAACAATGCCAGAGATCCCATCGATAGCAATAATATAAGGCAATAGCCATATTATATTATCGGGCAACCACTTGTCGGCCGGCATCTATTATTAATTGCATTGTTACGAGTAGGAATAAAACGTTGTCCTCTCGGTAAAGAAAAAACAGTCTGCTATGGCCGTATAACGTAAAGCTAAGCTGCCGGAAGGGGCCGACTAAAAACCAATGCTACCCCCGAAAAATGCCGGTGAAGTTAAAAATGTTTGATAGTTGCACCAGCCCTTCCGGTCTGCTTGAGCGAAGGGTTAGCCCCTGTTTAGAAGAACCAATTTTTTTTGAAAATGTATTTTGCAGTAATTTTTCATTGAGTAATGGAAGATTATGTCCTACTATTTTCCCCCAGGGAGGTTAGGATGACCGATAATTCTGGTAATTTACTGGTTCGAAATTTCAATAGCACTCGTAGAGGCGACCTTCAGGTCGCCACTAGTGGCCCTGCGGAGGGGCCGCTACGAGGTTGCGCCAAAGGCGCTAAGTTATCATTCCAAATCACAAGAGATCCAATATCGGCGCTATTGCCGCCGGCAGAAAAATGAATTTTTTGATTTTTAATTGCGGTAGCTCTTCCCTGACCACTAAAGTCTTCCAGGTCAAGCAACCGGGCGATATAAAGGAGATCCTGGCCGCCAAAGCTCATCGAGTCGGGGTGACGGGCAGCACGCCCGGCTTTATTGAATATAAATTTGATGGTCAAACGAAAAGAGATCCCCGCATTCCGGAAAGTCATAGCCAGGCCGCCGCCCGGATGACTGAATTTATAAGGGAAGAGGGGATTGAGATTGATTATCTGGGGCACCGTTTCGTCCACGGGGGAGAGTATTTCCGCCATACAAGCTGGGTCGACCGGGACTCCCTGAAAATATTACGGAAATGTCTTTCTCTGGCCCCGATTCATAATCCGCTTTCTCTGAGTGTGATCATGGAATGCGAACGGATTTTACCGGGAATCCGGCAGTACATCACATTTGATAATGCCTTTCACTCCGACATCCCCCCCCGGGCGTATACCTATGCTCTTCCGCGAAAAATCATTCAAAAGTATGGTTTCCGACGTTTCGGCTTCCATGGTCTTTCATATTTTTATACCACCCAAAAAATCTCGCAATATCTGAAAATTCCAAAAGATAAACTGAATATTATCGCCTGTCATCTTGGCACCGGCGGGGCCAGCATTGCCGCGATAAGAGAGGGGCGTTCAGCCGATACTTCCATGGGATATTCTCCTCTGCCGGGGTTGATTATGAGTACTCGCTGTGGAGATATAGACCCGATGGTTACAATTTATTTAATGATGGTCTATGGTTATGGTCTGGACCAACTGGAGGAAATTTTCAACAAAGAAAGCGGCTTGCTGGGGATTAGCGGGTTCTCCAGCGATATCAGGGACCTGATTGACAATTCCGCCGATTTGGAAAAAGATCAGGCTCAACTTGCTTTCAAGATGTATATTCATAGGATCAAAAAATACATCGGAAGTTACGCGGTGGTTTTGGGAGGTACGGATGTTTTAGCCTTCACGGACGATATTGGGGTTCGTAATCCCGCGGTTAGGAAAGAAATATGTCGGGGAATGGAGTGGCTTGGAGTTAAGCTGGATCTTGAGCTTAATACCCGGGTTGATCTCAACGGAGTCACCCGGATAAGCGCGAAAGATTCAAAGGTGGAGATATTGACCGTATCCCCGGAAGAAGAGCTGGTTATCTGTTGGGAGGGCCTAAAATTGTTAGGAGATGAGAATTATGCTATTGTTTGATCCTGCGCCTCCGGACCTGCATTGGTGCCGCGTGATATCGGATGAATATATCAAGGGGATATGCCGTTTGGATTCGGATTGGAACGAACAGCTGGAAAAAGAGATCCCGGATATCGACATGGTAAAAATTTTTGCCTCCAAGCTTTATCATGGAGGAAAAAATTTCAACAAAACTGTCACCAGGTTCGATTCCCGTTCCGTCTCCCAACTGGATGATTGCCTGGGGTTATTGCCGGAATATAATGAGATTACCCGCAAAATCGCCGATTACGGCCTGGAGAGACTGCCCTCGGCGGAGAATATCATTTTATGCGATACTGCGTTTTTTTCCGGTATCCCCGAATGGATAAGTGCGTACGCCGTCCCACTGGAGTTGAGAAAGATCGGTATCTGTAAATATGGAAGCAATGGACTGGGACATCAATGGGCCTGCCGACGGACCGCTGAATTACTCGGCCGGGATGATCTGAGAATAGTCAGCGTCTTTCTCGGCAATAACACTAACATTACCGCTGTTAAAGATGGAAGAGTTGTTGAAACAAGCTCAGGATTTACTCCTCTGGAAGGAGTTCCTTCCGCGACGGGCTGCGGCCAGATTGACCCGACAATTCTTTTTCAGCTCTATTCCGCCGGGTTTTCTTTCGAAGAAATAAACCATATTTTGACCCGGGAAAGTGGATTTACCGGATTGAGAGGCAGCTATTGCGGTTTTTCCGATCTGCTTGAAAGGGGAAATGATCCGGTAATAGCTGAAATTCGTGAAATCTACAGCTATAATGTTCTTAAGCAGATCGGCGCCTTTATCTCGGTCATGAATGGTATCGACGGGATAGTGTTTTTCTGTAATGTAACCATCGAAGCGATGGATTTGATTCGTGATCTGGTCCGGGCTTTGGAACCTTTCGGATTAAGAATGATTCAGGATGAGAACGTTAAAACCGGGAAGGGCTTGATTTCAGCCGAAGATTCCCAAATATCGGTTGTTCTTCTCCCCTACAATAGATGGAGAGTCATGGCTGAAGCAGTCCGGGATTTGAAGGAATAATCAATTCAACATAAGGAGTGTGCAAAATGGTTAAAAAGAAAAGCTTTTTGATGGATGTTGGTCTCAATGACCTCCCGTTCCCTATTCGGGTGATCTCTCGAGAGGATCCCGCCGGGCAGCATACCGTCGCGGATATAAAGGTCCGGGCACGAATCCTCCAGGAATTTGAAGCTTGCTGGATCGACAAATTTATCCAGATTCTTCACAGTCACCGGGAACGGATTGGCACCGATACGGTAGGGAAGAACGTTCAGAAGTATTTAACCGAACTGAAAGCGACCATGGTCATAGCTGAATTTTCTTATCCATTTTTTATTGAGAAACTGACGCCGGTTTCCCGGGAAAAATGTCTGGTTAAATACCAGTGTTCATATTCGGCTCGGGTTACCGCTACCAGGGAAAAGCCGCAGATTCTATTTTCAATCACCGTTCCCATTATTACCACCTATCCCGGATCGTTATCGGAAGACGCCGGCGGCCTTCTTGGACAATTGAGCGAGATCAAACTTGAAGTTCGTCTGCGGGAAAATTTCTATCCGGAAGATTTGGTTGAAATGGTGGAAAGGCATGCCCTGGTTCCGGTCTATTCTTTCCTGACCAGTGAAGATCAGGCCTGGATGATTAAAAAAATACACACCGAATGCAAGTCTTCGATAACCGTGACCGATGAGATCAAGAACGATCTGGCCCACACTAAAGAAATAGAATGGTACAAAGTTCAGTGTTTTAATTATGGGATGTTGCAACATTACAGTACGGTGATTGGAACGGAAAAAAGCATGTGGGTTCCGTTCAGCGGGTATGACTCCGATGATGTCTAATAGATTGCGGCGCTAATTTACTGCCAGAAAAGACTTGAATCGTTCAAAACCGGTTGCCGTGGGCTGGCCCTTCTCCTCGAGATAGGTGATGACCGCCGGCTCATCCGTTCGCAGATACGGGTTTATTCTTTTCTCATCGCCGATGGTGGAAGCTATCGGCGGCGGGTTATACGCCGTCCAAAACCGGGTTATATCGTCATTGTCGGGTTCGATCTCCCGGGCGCGGAGGATCGCTCGCTCGGTGTAATCATGGCCGGGATAGATAACCGTCTTTTCCGGAAGTTCGAGGAGTCTGGTCAATGACCCCCGAAAGTTCCTGACCAACCCCGGAAGACAGTTGCCCACATTGGCGATGAAGAGCGTGTCGCCCGTGATAATCCATCCGCCACCCTTGAAGCAGACGGAGTCCCGGGTATGGCCTGGTGTGGGAATAACTTCGATCATCTCATCTCCAACGTAAAAGTGGCCGGTTCTTGTTGAGTCAACGAGCGGTGCGCCGGTCTCCGCCGATAGTTTCCGATTCCCCGAGGTGTGGTCGAAGTGAGAGTGGGTGTTCCTGATCTCTTTTAAGTGGAGTTCTTCTTTCCGGATATAATCCAGCACAAAACCAGGATCACCCGGATCTATCGCGACCGCTTCTTTTTCGCTCCGGATAAGATAGCCGAGGTTATCACTGTCATATCTGAACTGGATCACGTTCATAATTTAATAACTTAGCCTTTGGATTTGTCTCCGGCAACTAAAGAAACTATAAATTACGCGAATTCCCTTTAATAATTTCCTGCAATGTCGGTTCAATGCTTGCAAACTCTTATTTTTTCTTTGAAAAAATAAGATTAATGAGCACTTGACACCACACATCCGAATGTGTGATATTGTGTGTGGAGGTGATAAGAATGGCTACTAACTTACAGATTGATGACAAACTTATTATAAAAGCTGTCAAACTTGGTGGTCACCAGACAAAGAAGTCCGCGGTTACTCAAGCATTGACAGAGTATATATATCATCTCGAACAGGATAAAATTATATCGCTATTCGGGACCGTAGAGTATGAGCCTGGTTATGACTATAAGAAGCAGAGGTCAAGGCCGTGAAGGTTCTGGTCGATAGCAGTGTATGGTCTGTCGTTCTACGGCGTTCTAAACAGACTGTGTCAGGGCTAACCCAGCAGCTCCGCGACCTGATCGCGGATCATCGTGTTGAGATTATCGGGCCGATCAGGCAAGAGATACTCTCCGGCATTCGATATGAAGATAAGCTCCGGAAAGTTGATACTTATCTATCTCCTTTTCTTGATATTCCGATCATTAAAGAGGATTATGTCACAGCAGCACGGTTCTTCAACCTGTGCCGGAGTAAGGGAATTCAAGGTTCCAATACAGATTTCCTGATCTGCGCCGTTGCCCTGCGTAATCGCCTGGCTATATTCACGAAAGACAAGGACTTTCTACATTTCGCGAAGTATCTTCCCATTGTTCTTTACGAAACAGAATGAAATATCTATTTATACTTGATCCATTCGAAAAGCTTTATCTGGAAGCGGACAGTTCACTGCTGCTGATGAATGAAGCGCTCCGCCGGGAGAACGAAGTCTATTCCTGTACCGAGTATGATATCACCCGGGATAATCGTTCTCTCTTCTGTCGGGGACGCAGGCACGAGGAGAAGCTGACCCCCGATATTATCGAAGCAGAGCTGGTTTATAGTGATTTTGATCTGGAGTCTTTCGATATTATCGTGATCCGTAAGGACCCGCCTTTTGACTCATCCTATCTGACACTTCTCCTCCTCCTTCTGGACCTGCGGCGACCCTGGATCATCAACAACCCACTCTCGGTGCTCCGCTATAATGAGAAGCTGGCTATCTTTCTCTTCCCGGAATTTATCACCGAGACAATCGTTACCTCTTCCCTACCCCGGATTCTGCGATTCATCGATGAGGTAGGAGGGAACGCCGTCCTCAAGCCTCTCTTCAGCTGCAGTGGCAAAGGGGTTCTTCTTCTAAAAAACTCCGATCCCTCCCTGGAAGCGGTGATAGTATCGGCCACCGGCGGCGGTACTGAAAAAGTCATGGTTCAGCATTATCTCTCCGAAGTTACCGCGGGTGAGACCCGGGTATTCCTCCTGGAGGATCAACCCCTGGCGGTTATGAAGAAAGTCCCGGCGGAGGGTTCTTTTAAAGCCAACTTTGATTTCGGCGCCCGCGGGATTCCTCATACCCTGACCGAAACCGAATTGGAGATCTGCCGGATAGTCGGCGCCTTCTGCCGGAAAGAGGGGATCATCCTCTCCGCTCTGGATATCATCGGCGGGCATCTCTCCGAGTTCAATATTACCAGCCCGGGGCTCTTGGCTGAATCCAACCAGGTGGACGGAGCACGTTACGAAGAGGAGATCATCCGATTCGCAGCCGATCGATTAGAGCATTGATCCCGCCCGCCCGGAATGCTTCGTAAACCATCTCCCCCGGTGATCGCCCTTCTTCGATCAGAAGGTCAAGCGGAACCAGGTACGCAGCTTCTTCCCCGGAAAGATTTTCCCGGGCCACCGCGACCAGTTCTGCCGGTCCCATCAGGTGATCGTAGGATCTGGTGTTGTAAAACAGCCCCTCGACCAGGGCGGTGATCGCCAGCAGGATATCGGGCTGGTTGGAGTCGAAAGGCCTAATCTCCAGGGTGGTGTTGTTGAAACGAACTAAGGAGAAGATGGTATTGAGGTGAAGAATCCAGTCCGCCAGTTCGGGATAAATCCCCGCGTATCCCTCCTTCAGAAAGGTCCGGAAAGTGAGTCGTTTATCCAGCCGATGATATTGCCCTTCCCGGAAGAGAAAGATCATCGGGATATTGAGCGCGTAATTGACATAGTCGGCAAATGAGTTTATGGGATTTCCGCACCCGGCCGGAACCCCGCTCCGCTCTTTGTCGGTCTTGCACCAGATCTTCTTCCGGAAGGAGTTGGTGTAGTGGTAGGCATGGTCATAGACCGGCGAGTTGCCGAAGAAGCTGGAGAGGATATCCGAAAGGATAATAGCGTTCTTAATTTTCCGGATCGCGTCCTCTTCCGAGTTGTAATCAATACTGACCTGGATCGCCGCGGTTTGCTTCATCATATAGAGGCTGATCCCCGGTTTCTCCTCCCAGTAACTCCGCATGATCCGGTAGCGCTGCTTGGGCATCCAGGGAACCGTGTCAAAGGAATTCACCGGATCCACTCCGGCCGCGATAAAGATAATCCCCAGTGCTTCGGCCTCCTTGAGCAACCCCAGGTATTTGGAGAGTTTTTCCGCTAATTCCCCGACGGTTCGGCAGGGAGAGAAGGAGGCCTCGAGTTGGCCGCCCGGTTCGATAGTGATATTGAAATCATCATACTTGAGTCCGGTGAGCAATCCGTCTTCTTCCGTCCGCCTGAAGCCGGGTGTTTCCGCCACAAACTCAAGGAGTTCTCTTATACCCGGAGATCCTTGATAATCCAGCCGGGCGAAGCTCGATTTCTCAAGGCAGATGATCTCATACTCGGTGCCCAGCTGATTCTCTGCGGTGGGGACAATTGAGCGTCGGCAATTGTCAATCAGGTCATTGATATCCAATTTCTTCTTCATAATCCATACTTTATCAGAGATAGAAATTTATTAAAAATATAATTTTATTAAAAAGATATGGATAATTGAACAAAACACTATTATAGTTTATGCAAAAGTATCAATTGAAGGTAGCTCGACAGTTATCTGTCAGAAAATCTCGTCGCCGCGTGCCCATAACGATGTGGTTGTAGCCGCGGTCGTTGACCGCGGATGACAAGGACCGCGGTCAACGACCGCGGCTACATGGCTCGATGGCAACCCGACAAATCAGGAAGGAGAAGAAAATAATGAGTAAAATAAAAACAATTAAGGCCCGGGAGATTCTTGATTCCCGGGGAAACCCGACAGTAGAAGTAGATCTGCGGCTGGAGAGCAGCGCCTTCGGGAGGGCCTCGGTTCCTTCCGGTGCTTCCACCGGAGAGCATGAAGCTCTAGAGCTGCGGGATAAGGATCCGGCCCGTTATCAGGGGAAAGGTGTCCTCAAGGCAGTTGGAAATATTAACGGGGTGTTGAGTGACAATCTGATCGGGATTGATTTCCCTGACCAGGAGTCCCTTGATCGAAAGATGATTGAAATTGACGGCACCCCGGGCAAGAGCAACCTGGGCGCCAACGCGCTCCTGGGGATCTCGCTGGCATACGCGAAAGCCTGTGCCAATCAGGCCGGTCTTCCCCTCTTTCAGTATCTGGGCGGGGACGAAGCCCGGGTTCTCCCCATCCCGATGCTTAATATCCTCAACGGCGGCAGCCACGCCGATAATAATGTCGATCTTCAGGAGTTTATGATTATGCCCCGGGGAGCTTCATCATTCCGGGAGGGTCTGCGGATGGCAGTGGAGGTTTTTCATACATTGAAAGGTGTTCTGAAATCCCGGGGTTTCTCCACCGGAGTCGGTGATGAGGGTGGTTTTGCCCCTGATCTGGCTTCCAACGAGGAAGCGGTCCAGGTGATCCTGGAAGCTATCAAAGAAGCCGGCTATATAGCCGGAGAAGATATCTTTATCTGTCTCGATCCGGCCGCCAGTGAATTCTACAGAGACGGCAGATACGTCTTGAAAGCGGATGCCGGCGCGTCCAAGACCTCGGCCGAGATGGTTGATTATTATGCCGATTGGGTTGACAAATATCCCATCTTCTCAATCGAAGACGGCCTGGCCGAGGATGACTGGTCCGGCTGGAAACTGATGACCGATAAGCTCGGTTCCAAAATTCAGCTGGTCGGTGACGATCTATTTGTTACCAATACCGACCGGCTGAAGCGGGGGATTGATGAGGGTATCGCCAACTCCATTCTGATCAAGCTGAACCAGATCGGTACCTTGACCGAGACCATGGAAGCTATCCGGATGGCGAAAGATGCCGGATATACCTGTGTGATCAGCCACCGGAGCGGCGAGACCGAGGATAATTACATCGCTGATATCGCGGTCGCCGCCAACCTCGGCCAGATCAAGACCGGCTCCGCCTGCCGCTCGGAGCGGGTAAGCAAGTACAATCAGCTCCTCCGGATCGAGGAGATCCTGGGGGATCGGGCGGTCTATGGTTTGAAATAAGAACTGTGTCTACAACGCATCTTTTTAACCACGAAGGACACGAAGCTCACGAAGGGATTTTAAGAGAGCAGAAATATTTTCTATATCTGTAGTATTCCTCTTCGTGAGCTTCGTGTCCTTCGTGGTTTAAACTGGTTTTTCTTGGTTTTTGAACTTCTAAAGCAGTAACTCAGCGTCTTGAATAAATTCCTGAAGATACTCTGGCTAATTATCATGCTCGCCCTGCTGGGGGGATTCGGGTATCTCTTCTACCAAAAGTTCGGGCGCCTCCGGCAGATACGGCAGCAGCAGATTAGATACGAGAAGGAGCTCTCATTCCTGGAGGATAAGGTAGCCCGGCTGACCAGGGAGATAGATGAACTCTCCAATAATCCGGCCTGTCTGGAGAAACTTGCCCGGGAGAAACTAGGTCTCGCCGGCAAAAACGAAAAGATCTTCATCATTGAATCGGCACCAGTTCCGACCGCAGATTAACTATCATTAAAGATTATACGTTTAAAGACATCGACAACCATATCAATAATGGAGTGTTGGAGTAATGGGATAATGGGAGCGGCTTTCCCAACACTCCCATATTCCAATACTCCAGTACTCCTGGTTGCTGCCCGAGAGAAGCGAGGGCAGCGTATCCCATGACATTCGCATTTCTCGATTATCTTGTCCTTGGTCTTTACTTTGTCTCCATCGCCTCGATCGGTCTCCTGGTTGGGCGGCGGGAGAAGAATACCGATGATTATTTCCTCGGCGGCCGCTCGATGCCCTGGTGGGCGGTCACCTTCTCCATCCTGGCCACCGAGGTGAGCGCCGTCACCTTTATCGGGGCGCCGGGGGCATCGTACCTGGGGAATTACGCCTATCTCCAGTTCGCCTTCGGCTCTCTGCTGGGCAGAATCCTGATCGCTTTTCTCTTTCTCCCCGCCTTCTACCGGGGGGGGGTCACCTCGATCTACCAGTTTCTCAACCAGCGGTTCGGTGAAAAAAGCCGACTGACCGCGGTGATCTTCTTCTTTGTCACCAGGCTGCTGGCCAGCGGGGTGCGCCTGCTGGTTGTCTCATTGGTCCTCAATGTTGTCACCGGAATTCCGCTGGTTACTATAATTATCTCGGTAGCTGTGATCGCCCTCTTCTATACCCTCCTTGGAGGGATCAAGGCGGTGATCTGGACCGATGTCTTTCAGTTCATCATATTCATGGGCGGCGCCTGGGTCGTTATCTATTTCCTCCTCGACGCCATCCCGGGTGGATGGGAGGGACTGAAGACCTTTGTCGCGCCGGAAAAGTTCCAGATCTTCGACTTCCGCTTCATCTTTACTTCCAGCCAGGTATTCCTGGTCGCGTTTATCAACGGCTGTTTCCAGACCTTTGCCGCCCTGGGTACCGACCAGGATCTTACCCAGCGGATGCTGACCTGCAAGAGCCTCAAGGAGAGTCAGAGGGCATTGGTCCTGACCGGGTTCCTCGATTTTCCGATCGTCTTTACTTACCTCCTGATCGGGACCGCGCTATACTGTGTATATGAAGTTCTGGGACAGACCCTCCCTCTGGCATTCGCGGCGGATCCCGACACTATCTTCCCCTATTTCATTATGACCGCGCTGCCGGCCGGTGTTCGGGGTCTCTTGATCGCGTCCATCTTCGCCGCCGCCATGTCCAGCCTCGACTCGGCCATCAATGCGCTTTCCTCCAGCGCCATCATGGATATCTATAAGCCTTTTGTTCGTCCCGGGGCTTCCGAGAAGCATTATCTTAAAGCATCGCGGATCTTCGTGGCCGGTTTCTGCCTCCTCCTGATTGTCGCCGCTCTCCTTCTGAACAGTATTCCCGGCGGGAAGTTATGGCTTGGCTTCAAGGTGACCGGGTTCACCTACGGAGCTCTGCTGGGGATATTCCTGCTCGGGGTCCTGACCAAACGGAGCAACGATTGGATGAACCTCTGGGCAATGATCAGCAGCTCAATATTTCTCCTCACCCTCACCCTGATCGAGCAGGTATTCATGGATGGGGCGACGCTGCTGGCCTGGCCCTGGTATGTGGTGGTCGGAACCGCCTGGACCTTTCTCGTTGGTTGGCTCTTCTCTCTAAGAAGAACTTAGCTTCGCAATTTTTAACCGCGGATTACACGGATTATGCTGATTAAAAGAAAAACAATCCGCCTAATCTGCTTCCCCGCAAAATGCCTTAGGCATCGCCGGGTAAAAATCCGCGGTTTATTATCCCGATATTTTTTATTAAACCAAGATCGGCATAATTATATCAGGGTGGAGTGTGAGATTATTCCATTTATCATGAGCCTAAAATATGGCAGTCTATGCCTATTAGATAAGGCATGAGATATACAATGTTAGGCATAGCCTATCTGTGAACTATATTTTGAACAAGAATGTGCGGTATAATTTTCCTGAAATACTGCCCAACGTTTGCACATCTTATTTTTATGAAGTAAAAATAAGGAGGAATAAATATGTCGACAAGCCTATATATTACCGCTACTGAAAAGAAGTCCGGGAAGACGTCCGTTGTCCTGGGTTTAACCGAACTGGCACTCCGGCACGCGGAGAAGCCCGGGTTCTTTCGTCCCATCATCGACAGCGGCCTGGGGGCGATAGATGATATCAAACTGATCGCCTCCCGATTCGATTCGGATATACCGGTGGAAGAGATGTATGCTTTTACCTGGGACCAGGTCCTGGAGTTGATCGCCCAGGAGAAAACCGATGAACTCTGGAGGGGGATTATCGATACCTATCATCGGCTGGAAGAGAAACATGACTTCATATTATGTGAGGGCACCGACTTCAACGCCTCCAGTACGGTTTTCGAGTTCGATATTAATGCCGCCATCGCCGATGTTCTGGGGAGTCCCGTTCTGCTGGTGGCCAACTCTCACCAGAAGACAATCGATAAGACTCTCCAGTCGATCGAGATGGCCCACACCTCGCTGGCTGACAAAGGTTGCCGGGTGATAGCGACAATTATCAATCTCACCACCCCTGAGCAGCGTAATGAAATCTTTAAACGCCTGAAGGAGAGTGGTCGTGCCGTGCAGGATATCTATACCCTCCCTTATGATACTTTGCTGGCGGCTCCCACTCTTCAGGAAATCTCCGATAGCCTGGGTGCGGAGCAGCTCTATGGTGGAGACCTCTCCGAAGAACATGTGTATGACTATGTCATTGCCGCCATGCAGCTCCAGCATGTTCTGCAGTATATCAAATTCGGATCTTTGATCATCGTTCCCGGCGATCGGGTGGATGTGATAATTGCTTGTCTGGCATCAGCGATCTCCCGCACGATGCCGTATATATCCGGGATGATTTTAACCGGGGGATTCAAGCCTGAAGGCAAAGTCAAGGAGATGATTGAGGGGTTCGGGAAGATTGTTCCCATCCTAAGCGTTCCGTATGGGACCTACCAGACGACCAGGAAAATCAATCAGGTCCCCTCCGGAATCTCCCCCCGGGATGAACGCAAGATAGCCCAGGCGATGGGGCTCTTTGAAGATAATGTGGACAGTGAAGAGTTAGCCGGAAAGATGATTCAGGCCGGACCGAACGCGGTTTCTCCCAAGATGTTTCAATACACTCTGATTGAGCGGGCCCGGGAGAACCGACAGCGGATTGTCCTCCCCGAAGGAGAAGAAGAGCGGATCCTGCTGGCGACCGAAAATATCCTTACCAGGAAGATCGCCGATATTACTCTGCTCGGTGACCGGGACCGGATCAAGGCTAAGATCACCCGGCTCGGCTTAAACATGGAAGGCGTTACCATCATTGACCCGCTGGAGTCGCCCTTTTTCAAGGACTATGTCCGGACTTTCTATGAACTGAGAAAGCACAAGGATGTTACCGAGGATGTAGCCCGGGATACCATGAGTGACAATACCTATTTTGGAACGATGATGGTCTATAAAGGTGATGCCGACGGGATGGTCTCCGGGGCAATACACACTACCGGGAATACCATCCGCCCGGCCCTGCAGTTCATCAAGACCAGACCCGACTGCTCAATTGTCTCCAGTGTATTTTTTATGTGTCTCCAGGGAAGAGTTCTGGTTTACGGAGATTGCGCCATCAATACTGAGCCGGATGCCGAACAGTTGGCCGAGATCGCGCTCAGTTCGGCTCAAACAGCCCGGACCTTCGGAATTGAGCCCTTGGTCGCCATGCTTTCTTATTCCAGCGGAAAATCCGGTCGGGGGGAGGACGTTGATAAGGTCCGTCAGGCAACCAAGATTGCCCGGAAGATAGCGGAGGAATTGGATCCGGATCTGCGGATCGAAGGACCGATTCAGTACGATGCAGCGGTTGATCCGGGAGTGGCCCGAACCAAGATGCCGGAGAGTGAGGTTGCCGGCCGCGCCACCGTTTTCATCTTCCCTGACCTGGATACTGGGAATATCACCTATAAGGCGGTCCAGAGATCATCCGATACCATCGCGATCGGCCCGGTTCTCCAGGGTTTGAACAAACCGGTCAACGATCTCAGCCGGGGCTGCACCATCCCCGATATTATCAATACCGTAGCTATTACCGCGGTGCAGGCCCAGGCGGTAAAATAAAAATTTGGTTGTCAGTCACTTTGTTAATGGAATATGGCTATTTATAACCACGAAGGGCACGAAGTTCACGAAGGATATGTGTATAGAAACCAGAGGTACAGATCCGGCATACGTCTATACAGCAACTGATGCCATTTAATCATATTGGTATGTATTGTAATTACTGGTAGTAACCTCCTCCCGGAAATAAATTCAACCGTGATTTATTTACCTCATCGCGTCCAGTTTATATGACTTTTCTTCTTCGTGTTCTTCGTGACCTTCGTGGTGAATAATAGATGTTATCCATGAAAAATAATTCACCCCCGATTTCCATCTCTATCCCAACGACTTTCCCTCTACCGGTCCTGGCCCTGGGGGGAGAACAGAAGAGCGGGTTCTGCCTGGCCCGGGAGAATAGGGTTTTGCTCAGCCCCGACTTCGGCGATCTGCGATTGGCCGATAATCTCCTGGCCTACCGGGCGGACCTCGACGCTCTTCTCCGGAAAGAGCAATTTATTCCCCGTGTCATCGCTCACGATCTCCATCCCGGCTATGCGACTTCCCTGCTCGCCCCCGGGCTGGCGTATTCCTTCCCGCTCCGTCCCGCCCGGAAGGCGGTCCAGCATCATCACGCTCACCTGGCTTCCGTTATGGCTGACCGGGGGATTACCGGTCCGGTGATCGGGATCATCTGGGACGGAAGCGGTTACGGGACGGATGGGGCGATCTGGGGCGGTGAGTTTTTGGTCGGGACAATTGAATCGTTTGAACGCGCGGCACACCTGGAATATATCCCGCTGCCCGGTGGGGAGAAGGCGATAGAGGAGCCCTGGCGGATGGCCGCTGCCTACCTTCATCATCTCCGGGGAGATGATTTTCTCGATCTGGATCTGCCGGCAGTTAGAAAGATGAACCGGGAAGATCTTGAGTTAATGTCAGCCATGATCGGGAAGGGGATCAATTCACCTCCCACCTCCAGTATGGGGAGACTTTTTGACGGAGTATCGGCATTGATCGGTACCGGCTGGATAAACCACCGTTCCGCGGAAGCCGCGATTGCCCTGGAGCAGGCCGCGGGAAAAGGCCGCGATGTTAAGGACCCTTATCCATTCCGGTTGAACCGGAGTCAAAAGCCCTATGTGGTCGAATTGAATCCTCTCTTCTCCGCGCTGATCTCGGATATTTTGGCGGGGATCGGCGCGGGAGAGATGGCGTCCCGGTTTCACGCTACGGTTATCGCTATCGGGTTGGAAGTTGCTCAGGCGCTGGCGGAAGAGACCGGTTTGCGTGAAGTAGTTTTAAGCGGCGGCGTTTTCTCGAACAAGATCATCCGGGAGGGACTCTCCGAATCTCTCCTGAACCTGGGATTAAAACCGATTCTGCCGGCGCGTAGCGCTATCGGAGATGAATGTATCGCCCTCGGCCAGGCAGCGGTAGCGCAATCTTTCAGTGAACCAATATCTCGCCGCGATTGGCCGATAAATTCGATTTAGTGTGCAACATAATTTGTATGCGTGTTAAGTCAAATGTCAAGACGCGACACCTGTCATGCCTATAATAGTCTACGTATTCATGTTTCTTTACCTGCTGGGGAATTATTATCTCTACCGTCGCGTAAGACCGATTATCTCTTCCCGGGTAGTGCGGGGGGCATTGGCAGCAGCATTTCTTTTCTTCTTCTCCAGCTACTGGATGGCGGAATTTGGAAAGCATATTTTATCCCCCGGATTAACCCCGGTATTGCGCTGGATCGGTTCCTGGTGGATCGGGTTCTCCTTCTACGCTATTATTATTCTCCTTCTGATCGATTTGGTTCGTTTGGCCGGACACGTCTTCCATCTCTTCCCGGCTGTCCTCCTGAAATCTTCCCTGGCTGCCCGGCGGTTCTTTCTAACCGTTATCGGAGGGGGAGTTCTTATCCTTCTCCTGGCCGGTTATTTTAATGCCCGGAAACTCCGGGTAACCACCATGGAGCTGAACCTCCCCCCTTCCTGCGGTTATATGAGCAGACTGAATCTGGTCTTCCTCTCCGATATGCATCTGGGTGTCATGGTGGAGAGCTCGTTTCTGGAAGAGATCATCAAGGAGGTGAACGGTCTCAATCCCGATATCATCCTGCTGGTCGGTGATACAGTGGATATGAGTATCCCGGAGATAGAAAGATTGGGGCACGGCGAAAAACTCTCCAGGTTCAGGGCCCCTCTTGGGGTCTACGCGGTGACCGGGAATCATGAATATATTACCGGGGTAGAGGGGTCGGTTAAATTCATATCGAGTTCCGGGATAAGCCTCCTTCGTGACCGGGCGGTGAAGATCAATAACAGTTTTTATCTGGTAGGCAGGGAGGACCGAAGCGCGGGAAGCCGGTTCAAGGAAGGGAAAACTCTCCGGGGTATTTTAAGCGGACTTGATCCGGACTGCCCCGTCATCCTCCTCGATCACCAGCCGGCCCGTATTGACGAGGCGGTCGAAGCCGGAGTAGATCTTCTCCTCTGCGGGCATACCCATAACGGCCAGCTCTTCCCGCTCAATCTGATCACCGGAGCTGTCTATAAAGTCAGCAATGGTTATGAGCGGATAGGAGAGACTCAGATCTACGTCACCAGCGGCGTCGGGACCTGGGCCCCCCCGATCCGGATCGGGAATGTCCCGGAGATCGTACAGCTCAAGATCGAGTTTGGTTCGTCTAATTAGCCGCAAAAAAGTTGAGGTGTTGTAATGATTCCCCCTACCTCGGACCCTTTTTTAGCCGCAAAAAGGCGCAAAATTCGCAAAAGTTCCCTCTGCCTCGCCCCCTTTTCAGTCCACGAATTTACACTAATTTATTCCCGTTAACCATCAACTGTCGACTGTCAACCTTCCTTCCCCTCGGCCCCATTTTTGTCCACGGATTACACGGATTTTTACCCCGCAAAATGACCTTCGGTCATCGCGGGGTAAAATTCGTGGACTGCAAAAGGGGCCGAGGTCGGGGTGGTGCAACCAGAAAAAGTGACAACTTTCAACTTTAGGCACTTATTTATCCGCCATAGCTTTAGCGACGGAGGAAGCGCACTTTAGGCACTTATGAACTTTGCCCGAACGAAGTGAGGGGATAAGTTCTTATTTATACCGCCCCGGTATCCACCTTCCCCTGGGGCCATGGTGACCGGGCACCCACGTTCCTTTCTTTTTCGATGCCCATCTCCCATCGTGCCATTTTCCGTTCTGCCCGTACCCCTTCACCCAGATCTTTTCCGCCTGGGCGGTTCCTACTGGTTTCCAGTAACCGGATACCCATACCCCGGAGGAGGTATTCCCTTCAACCCAGACAAAACCTGGTTTGGCGGCCGGACGCCAGTGGCCCTGGATTACAGTCCCGGGGCGTACTCTGTGTTCTGGTACCCACACTTTTTTGGGAGCCGCGATACTGTCACTCTGGGATAAGAATCCGGCCAGAATGAATGCCGCGGAGAGCGCGCAGATAACAAATATTCTCTTCTTCATTATTTCTTCCTCCTATGTTATAAATTAGCTTACTCGGAACAATAAACTGCGGATTTTTACCCGGCGATGCCGAAGGCATTTTGCGGGGAAGCGGATTGAACAGATTGCTTTTGCTCTAATCTGCATAATCCGTATAATCCGCGGTTGAATAAGTTGCTGCTTCTGAATTTTCTCTCCCGAAATACTTCGGGATCCCGAGTTGCTTCATATTAAGTCTCGGGACCGAAATACTTCGGGATAAGCATCCGATTTGTTCAATTAAAAGTATAGGGACAATAACTGTTGAAAAATTTAACAATTTAATGCTCCGCTCCGTTGTCGCGGCGAATCTTTTAACTTTAGGCACTTATTTATCCGCCATAGCTTTAGCGACGGAGGAAGCGCACTTTAGGCACTTAAGGCACTTTAGAACGTTGCGCCGAAGGCGCTATGTTCTTTATATATTTAACAGTAAAAAACAAAAAGGGTTTAATATGAAAGATAAACGACAGGAAAAATTAGCCGGAATCCTGGTGGATTATTCGGCTAAAGTGAAGAAAGATGATATCGTAATGGTGGAGTATTCCGACGGCACCCCGATGGAATTTATTCGGGAGATACAGACTCTCTGCCTGAAAAGAGGCGCCCGGTATGTGGATATTAATTACTCCAATGCCGATCTAACCTATAATTTCTATCGCCAGGCCAGTCCTCGGCAGTTAAAATATTTTCCCAAACATCGTCTCCAGTTTATGAAGACTGTTGATGTCTATATCGGGATAGGATCGCCCTGGAATACCAAGACCCTGAGTTCTATTCCCGGCAATATTTTAAGCGCCCGGCAGCGAATCTTCAAGCCGATTCAGAGAGAACGGGTTGATAATACCCGTTGGGTGATTACTCGCTATCCCACCCACAGTCAGGCCCAGGCGGCCGGAATGAGCTTTGAGGATTTTGAAGAATTTTATTTTGGGGCCTGTAATATCGACTGGGCGGTCCAGTCAAAACGGCAGGAAAAACTGAAGCGCTTACTTGATAAAGTAAAGACTGTCCGACTGGTCGCCCCTGATACCGATCTCAGCTTCTCTATCGCGGGATTGCCGGGGATCAAATGCGCCGGTGAACACAATATGCCGGATGGCGAAGTCTTTACCGCCCCGGTTCGGGATTCCGTGGATGGATATATCCAGTACAACACCCCTTCTCTTTACCAGGGAAAAGAATTTTCCGCAGTCTATTTTGAATTCAAAAAGGGAAGAATCGTGAAAGCCCGTGCCGGGCGGGGAGAAGAGCACCTGGATAGCATTCTGAACACCGACCGCGGGTCCCGGTTCATCGGAGAGTTCGCCTTCGGCTTGAATAAAAAGATCCGGCAACCGATTCTCTCTACCCTCTTTGATGAAAAGATTGCCGGTTCCATTCACCTGACCCCGGGTGCCTGCTACCAGGAATGCGATAACGGCAACCGTTCCGCTGTTCACTGGGACCTGGTCCGGATCATGAAGGATGGCGACATCTATCTGGACGGAAAGCTAGCCCAGCGCCACGGAAAGTTCGTGCTGCCGGCCCTAAAAGCCCTTAATTAGAACTTAGGCCCTCGCTTTGCTCGGGAAACTAAATAGAACTACGAATTTCGCGAATTTTATTGAAAATAAGCCTGCAATATTAGTTAGACCTTATTCGAAAAGACTTTTTAACCACGAAGAACACGAAGTTCACGAAGGAATTTGAAAAGAACAGAAAATTCCTTGTTTTTCTCAGTTTTCAAATTCGCGAAATTCGCGTAATTTGTAGTTTATTAAATGGTCCGAGGCGAGGGCATTCTTGCGTATTTTGCGCCTTTTTGCGGCTAATAAAATTAGCTCACCGAACTCCCAGGAGCGATATATCTGTCCATCGTCACTATCGCGAGATTCTCTCCATCCTTTGCCGCCAAGATCATTCCTCGGCTCTCCACTCCCCGGATGGTGGCCGGTTTCAGGTTCTCAACCATCACCAGCTGCTTTCCGATCAATTCCTCGGGCCGGTAATACTCCTTGATCCCGGCGACCAGCGTCCTCTCTTCATCACCCAGATCGACCGTGAGGAGATAAAGGCGATCGGCTTTAGGATGATCCTCCACCTCTTTGATAGTAGCCACAACCAGTTTGAGTTTCATAAAATCATCGATTGTAATCATATTCATTTGCTCCTTTTTCGTTGTTAATTTTTCCGGTGGTGAGATATAGTAATTTAATTGTTTTGTAATGTCCCGAAATACTTCGGGATCCCGAGTTGCTTCATATTAAGTCTCGGGACCGAAATACTTCGGGATCCCGGTTTTTTCATTGATATTACCGGGACAAAAAAATCAAACCGCAAAGACAAAAAGATAGTAAATTTCACCGCAGAGACGTGGAGAACGCAGAGGAAGGATAAATAATACCACTCGATACTATTTAATTGGGTTATACCTTTTTCGCAATACTGGACTAGAATAGTTCTGATCATCTCCTCTATGTTTTTTCTCTGCGCTCTCTGCGTCTCTGCGGTTCAAAAAAGTTACGAAGCTCTCATGTCTAAGGAAAAGGATCTTATAGCTGATAAGGCGCTGTCTGCCGCGACTGCTGCCGTCTATTCCGCCGGGAATATTATCCGGGAAAAAAGCGCTACAGTCTTCCAGGTAAATCATAAGGGCGCCGCTGATCTGGTTACTGAGGTGGACCTGGCCGCGGAGAAGGAGATCATTGCGATCTTGTCCAGAGCATTCCCCGGTCACCAGGTTGTGGGAGAAGAGAGCGGGGTGGGGGAGGGTGAGTCGGATTATATCTGGTGGATCGATCCGATCGACGGGACGACCAACTTTGTTCATGGATACCCATTCTACTCGGTCTCGGTGGCGCTGGAGTACCGGGGTGAAAGCATAGTCGGAATTGTTTACGATCCCACCAGGAATGAACTTTTTCAGGCGGTTAAAGGAAGAGGAACCTTCCTAAACGGTACGCCAATCACGGTCTCGATGGTGGAGACGCTTAATGACTCCCTCCTGGCGACCGGATTTCCTTATGATCGCGACAGACGCAAAGAGGCTCTCGACCTCGCGGCCGGGCTGCTCAAGCGTGTTCAGGGAGTCCGGCGTGACGCTTCGGCGGCCCTGGATCTGGCCTATGTCGCGGCAGGTCGTCTGGACGGTTTCTGGGAGTTTGGATTAAAGCCCTGGGATACCGCCGCCGGGCGTTTACTGGTCGAAGAAGCTGGCGGGAAGATAAGTGACTTCAAAGGAGATATATTCGATATCCGCCAGGGCGCGGTGGTCGCTGCCAATGCCCTGATTCATGCTGAGTTGTTAGAACAACTGAACTAATTACCGTTCCGGGCGTAATAGAACTTAGCGCCTTCGGCGATAATGTTCTAAAGTGCCTTAAGTGCCTAAAGTGCGCTTCCTCCGTCGCTAAAGCTATGGCGGATAAATAAGTGCCTAAAGTTAAAAGATTCGCCTCACCAATGGAGCCGAGCATTAAATTATTTAATTTTTAAACAGTTATTGTCCCGAGGTGTCTAAGGCATTTTTCGGGGACACGAATTTATTTTAATATTCTCCAGCAATGTTGGTTCAATGCTTGCACAATCTTATTTTTACAAAGTAAAAATAAGAAGAGGTAAAAAAATTATGAATAAAATATCTCTCTGGAAGATCATACTGACTCTTGCGGTTTTCTCACCTCTGGCCTTTCTCCCGGCCGCTTCACGGGCGGCTCTCCTCACTTCCCGGACCTACTCTGTTTCTCAGGACACGGAGATAATCAGAGACCGGGCTATAAATATTCTGACCGAGGAGGGTATCGAGCGGGATCACGCTGAAGAGATAATGAATCGCCTCTCACCTCAAGAGATTGAGGTTTTAGCCCTCTCCCGATCTGCATACCTGATTGGGGGGGGACAGGGGGAGCCTGGAATAACTGAATCTCTGGAGACCAACGAGATAATAGCGATTGTGCTTACCGTGATTATGCTGGCAGTGGTGGTAGGTTTCGTGGAGATCAGCCGACATTAATTAAACCACGAAGGACACGAAGATCACGAAGGTTTTTTTGGGGGGAATGATCTGAATCTTGTTGTTCTCTTAAAAGTTCTTCGTGTGCTTCGTGATCTTCGTGGTTAATTAGTTTGTTAATCAAAACCGGAAGTCCACTCCTCCCTGCCAGTAGAAATTTTCTCCCTGCTGAATGTTCTCTTCGGAGTGGCGCAGCCCGCTCTTAGCTAATTCATAGTAGTCGCCTTCAAGATAGATATACAGCCCGCTTACTATATTGAACTCCGCCTTGAGAGATACGACTACATCCAGAAACGAAGTCTCACTGACTCCAAAGTAATAGTCTTGATAGTGACTGGTGGCATAACCGATCGTCAGTTTAGGTATGATCCTGAGTGGCCCGAGATCTCCCATATAGCCCATAATAGTCCGGAAATAAAACCCACCCGCGTTATCAAAATCGTAGTAAACATCTCCACCGCCAAAGAAAGGGTATCCATACGAAATTTCCAGGGCGATCTCCTGGGTCTTGGCAAATCCGAGATGTTTATTGTCATAATAGATGTATGAGATCGCAGCCGACCCTTCCCGGCTCCGCTTGGCCAGGCCGGCCCGGTAGATCCATCGGGTAAACTTACCCCGGTTCTCATTCGAGGAAGACATATCCAAATTCCCGATGGCCTCCAGTTCAAATCCGCTCTCACTGATCCGGGCGGACGGCTGCATGACGAACTGATGATTCAGTTCCATCCCCCGCCAGATATATTCCGAACTGAAATTGGCATCCAGCTTCCCCACGGCCCCCGGCTCCTGCTGTACCGGCGGTGCCGGATTATAACTATACTGCGCCTGGACGGGTTGGATCGCTATTAGCAGAAAGTTTACAATAATGACCGATACAAAGATTCTTGACATGACAGTTCTCCTTAAGTTAGCGTCTTTGATGTTAACTTACGAATTTACTTGAAGTACACTGAAATTAATGGCATTTGCTTATTTTTTACTTTATTGAGGTACTATACTATTTTATTCTCTTTGACGAAGTAAAAAAATATTACCATCACTCTGGTGGCGATGCGAATCTTTTAACTTTAGGCACTTATTTATCCGCCATAGCTTTAGCGACGGAGGAAGCGCACTTCAAACTTTAGGCACTTAAGAACGTAGCCCGAACAAAGTGAGGGCTTCGTTCTGTAATGGAGGGTACGACTATGAGAATACTTGTTAATAGAAAGATAAAAGCTCAATTATGGTTCTTCCTTCTCCTCACGATCGTTCTACTTCCGATTGGGGGATGCGGATCCAAAGACACCGGGGATTCGGGAGGGGAGGGGATTGTCTTTACCCCCGATGTAACGACTACCGTTAAGTATGTGATCGACGGGGATACCCTGGTCACCGAGGATGGAGAGCATATCCGGTTTCTGGGTATTGATTCCCCGGAGATCTGGAAGAAGAAAGGAGACCGGGCGGATGAACCGTGGGGGCGTGACGCCACCAACTATGCCAAGATGCTCTTGCCGTCAGGGACGGAGATTGGCCTGGCTTTTGAGGCCTCCGCTACTGAAGGAGCCTACGGGCGGAAGCTGGCCTATGTGATAGTAGATGGAGAATTGGTGAATGGATTGCTGCTGAAAGAGGGATATGCCGAGTATAAAGATTTCGGGAACAAACTCAAATACAAAGATTATCTAAAGAAAAACCAGCGCAAAGCCCGGGTCCACAGCAAGGGGATCTGGGGCGGGAAAGGAAGTGTCAAGCCGCCGGAGTATTTTGTCGCCAGCAAAAACGGCAAGTACTACCACGCCTCCGATAGTGAGACAGCGGGCAAGATCAAGCAGAAAAACAAGGTCCGGCTGACCGAAGCCGAAGCGAAGCGGTTAAAGTTAAAACCCGGCTCCTCGGTGACTGGTTCGGAATTTTAATAAAGATTGTTAAAAGGATAGGCGCCCGGCATTTTGCGGGGCGTTAACGGTCTTCAACGATCTTTAACGTTTTTTCTTTTCAACGTCTTTATTTTTCAACGTTAGCGCCGAAGGCGCGATATTTAGTAAGGTATCTCCTCGAAGATCCAGCTTTCAGTCTTCTCGAAATCGACCAGTGCCCCCAGTTCGCGAAGTAGTGGGATGGAATCCTGCTTTTTCAAACCATCGGTCCAATGGAGGTCGAGACATGAAAAAGAGCCGACAGATCGAACTCATAGACCGCTTACGCAGCCTACCGACGGAGACCGAGTGGTTTGAGTTCAAGCATAACTACTATGAACCTCAGCTTCTCGGTGAATACCTGTCTGCGCTTGCCAATGAAGCCTGCCTGAGAGCCCAGCCGCGTGGGTATCTGATGTTCGGTATCGACGATGGAACTCACGAAGTCGTCGGTACACGGTTCGATCCTTACGCCGTCAAGGCCAAGGGAAACCAAGGGCTATTGCCGTGGCTCTCGGCCGGACTATGCCCGAATACGGGCTTTGAAACTCACATCGTTGAGCACCCCGATGGTCGGGTCGTCCTTTTCGAAGTTGGTCCGGCACGAGAGCAACCCGTTAGCTTTTACGGTACGGAGTTCATCCGTGTCGGATCGAGCAAGACCGAGTTGCGCAAACATCCCGAGAAGGCGCGGGCTCTCTGGACGCGAGGACATGACTGGTCGGGAAAGGTGTGCGAGGGCGCCACGTTGACCGACCTCGATCCGGGAGCGGTGGCCAAAGCGCGCGAACAATTTGCTATCAAGCATCCAAGCCAGGCAGGGGAAGTGGCAGGGTGGGATGATCTCACTTTTCTTAACAAGGCCAAGGTTCTCAAGCAAGGGGCGGTAACCCACAGCGCGCTCATCCTTCTTGGAAGACCTGAGTTGGCAACGCTTCTTTCGCCGGCATTGGTAAAGATTTCATGGATACTCAAGGATGGTAAAAATAAGGAACTTGACTACGAGCATTTCGGACCACCCTTCTTGCTCGCGGGTGACCGTTTGCAGAATCGCATCCGCAATCTAATCGTGAGAGTATTGCCAAGCGGAACACTGTTTCCCCATGAGATTACGCAGTACGACCCTTGGGTGATTCGCGAGGCGTTGTACAACTGCATTGCCCACCAAGATTACGGTTTGCATGGACGTATCGTTGTGGTCGAATTCCCAGATCGGGTCCTACTTACCAATGTTGGCGTTTTTCTCCCGGGTGATATTGAGACGGTAATTCAGCAGGATGCCCCCCAAGTTATTTATCGCAATCCATTCCTGGTCGACGCGATGGTCGAACTGAACATGATCGATACTCAGGGTGGCGGGATCAAGCGCATGTTTGAGATGCAGTGGCAACGATCGTTCCCGTTGCCGGACTATGATCTAACTGAGTCACAACGTGTTAAAGTAAATATTAGCGGACGGATCCTTGACGAACGCTACACCAAGTTGATGATGGAGCGAGTCGATCTTGATCTTGGGCAAGTAATACTTCTCGACCGAGTGCAGAAAAGGCAGAGCATCAGCCGGGATGAACACCGCCTCCTGAAGGCTGCCGGACTTGTTGAAGGCCGTTATCCTAATCTGATGGTCGCAGGTGCAGTTGCCAGGACAACCGGAGACACGGGTCGGCATATCCGCGATCGCGGCTTTGACAAACAGTACTATCTTGATCTGATTCTGGCGCTGATGCGCGAGCATGGACCGGTGATCCGCAATGAAGTAGACGAGGTTCTTGTCCCCAAGCTGCCGGATCGATTGACGGAAAAACAGAAGAGGCGCAAGGTTCACAACCTGCTGCAGGAGCTCCGACGGGCGGGCAAAATCATTAACCATGGTACACGGTCGCATCCCAGATGGATATTGCTGGATCCCCCCATAACTTAGCAAAGGAATTCGTCCCGGAAACAAACAAAAACTAAAGGCGTATGTTGCAACTCACTACCATGTAACGTCTTGTTCTTTGCTAAAATTTGGTTGCATTCGGCATTTTAGCAAAGGATTTAGCAAATAAGGACCTATGTTCCTTATCCCTGTGAGAAAACCCTCGATTTTTCTACGGAGTTTCTGGTGTTCCTGAAGATCTTCAGGAATCTTCCTGATCCCCAGTATGTGATATCCCCTCCGGATAAGGTCGATATCCCGGAAGAGCCGGCGACACTCTATGCCCTTACGGGAGCCGTGGCATCCAAGGCTACCGAGAAGAACTTCGATAACGTAGTAAAGTTCGCCTCGCGTCTTCCGGATGAGTTTAATGTCAGGCTGGTCATAGACTCTCTCAACTACAACCGGGAACTTTCCCGCTCCCTGGTAATAAAAATCCCGAGGAAATATAAGTCCTAATAATAATTTTAATTTGATTCTCCACCCCAAATATTATATATATCAGAATCCCCTTCGCGGATTCTGATAGTTTTGAACCAAAGCCGGAATGGAAAGAGAGAGCCATAAATTCAACCGTAACTACAAATATAAATATGGTCTTAAATTAGCTTCCAGAAACAAGAACAAATCTTCCAAAATTAGCTTCTAAATTTCGGAATTGCCGAAGTAGCTCAGCTGGCAGAGCAGCTCATTCGTAATGAGCAGGCCGTCGGTTCGAATCCGACCTTCGGCTTTAAAAGAGAAGGGCTCCCATTGAGTGCCCTTCTCTTTTATATTTTAACCTAAGTTGAGCGATTATTGCGGATGAAATGTGCTAAGATTATGAGGCTGCATCGGTTGTAAAAAACGCAGACGCATTAATAAATGCGAACGAGTATTTTTGCAACCGATTGCAGGCCATAAGATTGGTGCAGTTCGCCGCATAGAATCGCTCAATTTAGGTTTAAGTGAATTTTGTAGCATTATTGCGGTAGCAACCAAGACGTTCTATAACCCCTCTCGGTTCGAATATGAATTCGGGAGGGGTTTTTGAGATTGAGCGGACCCCAGTTAAGAGAGTAGTATTGGTATGACAAAGACTCAATATAGTTGAGGTGTCTAAAATGGCAGAAGATTTCGCAAAGATAATTGATAAGTTGTTGAGCGCGATAATATGTGTGCTGAAACCATAATCAAAGGAATGGGGTCGATCCCGCACTTACAGGGTGTCGCCTTCCGCGTATGGGCGCCCCATGCCCGGCGGGTATCTGTCATTGGATCGTTCAACGACTGGGACGGTACCCGGCATCCCATGCGGGCTGAGGAGAACGGCAACTGGTACGCCAGCGTGGCCGAGGCCCATGTCGGCGATCAGTATCGGTTTCTCCTCTCCACACCAGCTGGCAAGTTCACGCGCATCGACCCGTATGCCCGCGAGGTGACCGGCTCGGTCGGAAACGCCGTCGTTCACTATCCGGTCTTCGACTGGGGGGGAGACGACTTCCGGATCGCCCCGTGGAATGAGCTCGTCATCTACGAACTTCACGTCGGCACGTTCAACGATCGGGAGAATGTCGGCCGTCCGGGCACGTTTACCTCGGTTTCGGCGCGCTTGGAACATCTGAAAAAGCTCGGAGTCAACGCGATCCAGATCATGCCGGTGGGGGTCTTCCCGGGCGGCCGGTCGTGGGGTTACAATCCCTCCCATATCTTCTCGGTGGAGGCCACCTACGGGGGCTCGGTGGCGTTTAAAGAGTTCGTCCGGCGTGCCCACCGAGATGGCATCGCCGTAATCCTGGATGTTGTTTACAATCACCTTGGCCCCGACGATAACGATCTCTGGCAGTTTGACGGCTGGAGCGAGAACAATCGCGGCGGCATCTACTTCTACAACGACGACCGGGCCGCTACTCCGTGGGGAGAAACCCGGCCCGATTACGGCCGCGGCGAAGTCCGGCAATACATTCTCGATAACGTCCTGATGTGGCTCGGAGAATACCACGTTGACGGACTTCGCTTCGACAGTACCCAGTACATCCGCACAGTCCACGGTGCCGAAGACCGGGAATTGCCCGATGGCTGGAGCTTGCTCCAGTGGATCAATAGTCAGATAGCGGAGAAGTTTTCCGGCCGGATCACGATCGCTGAGGATTTTCAAAACAACCAGCGGATCACCCGGGCCGTTGACGCCGGCGGCGCCGGGTTCGGCTCGCAGTGGGACGGTATGTTTGTCCATCCCATCCGCCGGGCGGTGACCGTTTTGCGTGACGAGCACCGCTCGCTCACCGACATCCGCGACGCCATCTGCTATCATTTCAACGATGATGCCTTCGAACGGGTCATCTTCAGTGAGTCCCACGACGAGGTGGCAAACGGCCGGTCGCGTGTTCCGCAGGAGATCAGCCCCAACGACCCCAGGGGATGGTACGCGCGGAAACGTTCAACGCTGGCCGCGGCGATGGTCTTCACTGCCCCGGGAATCCCTATGCTTTTTCAGGGGCAGGAATTACTCGAAGGAGGCTGGTTTCACGCCACGGCCCCCGTCGATTGGGGGAAAAGCGACGAGTTTCACGGCATCGTCCGGATGTACCGCGACCTCATCCGTCTGAGGCTCAACCGGGACGGCTTCACGCGCGGCCTCTGCGGACAGTACACCCAGGTCTATCATCTGAACGAAAAGAGCAAGGTCATCGCCTTCCATCGCCGGGACCGGGGCGGGCCGGGGGACGATGTGGTGGTCGTCGCCAACTTCTTTCGTGACGCGCGGGACGGATACGTCATCGGCTTTCCGGCCGCGGGGACCTGGAAGCTCCGTTTCAACAGCGATTGGCAGGGATACAACGATGACTTTAAAAATCATCCGAGTACGGATATTGTTGCCGAAGGTGACGCCCGCGACGGGCTCCCCTCTCAGGCGGCGGTTTCCATCGGCTCCTACAGCGTGCTAATCTTTTCGCAAGGTTCAGGAGCCTAATCCGGCATCTCCCTCGAGAACTCGCGACAGGGAAATCCCTGGTCCTCTACCATCCCCTGGTTTGGGGCTGCTGTTGGTTAGGGGAATGTCCCCTGCATCAGATGTCCTAAGGGCGACGAATGTAAAATGTCAGGGATCAAGATGCTCCACAGGTCGAACGCCATTAAGGATTCAGTTGGCATTAAGTCGTTCGAGGAACAGCCAATCGCTGTTGAAGTTGCCATGGAACTCGGTCGCAAGATTGGCGCGGTACTGAAGGCAAAATAGCACCGCTGGCCAACAATTTCTTGAAGGCACGTTCAGAAGTCCGCGTCTCAAGAGTAACGTTAGCTTTTTGAAGAGTGACGGTTAGCCGTCCGAATAGTCTCAAAATAAAGGAAATCGCAATGAGTTCATGTGAAAACTGTAAGTTTCGAGCAAAGTATGACAATAACCCAAAATCATTTTTAGGACAAATTTGGCACTGGCATATAGGTTTTTGCCCGAAGTGGAAAAAATATTTCAAAGGGCTTCCTGAAGATAAGAAACAGGAGCTTTCACACCGATATAATTTAAACCTAAGTTGAGCGATTATTGCGGATCAGCCGTCGCTAAAGCCCCGAATCAAGTTCGGGATGCCCCGAAATAATCGGGATGCCCCGCAATAAGCGGGATGCAAGCACGAGCACAAGCACTCTGGCGGACTTGTGAAATGTGCTAAGATTATAAGGCTGCATCGGTTGCAAAAAACGCAGACGCATTAATAAATGCGAACGAGTATTTTTGCAACCTAGTGTCGTAGCGTAGCGGAGATCCCGCATACTTGCGGGGCAGAAAATATCAAGCAATCCGGCATAACTTTTGACCTTTTTAACCGGCCCTTTTAGACACTAATTACCAATACGATCCACACAATATGACAGAGGACCATTTGTCATAATGAACAAAAACCATAAAAAAATAATTCATATTGATATGGATGCTTTTTTTGCGTCAGTTGAACAGCGAGACAATCCGGAATTAAGAGGAAAGCCTGTTGTTGTGGGTGGAGATCCTCATGAACGTGGAGTTGTAGCATCCTGTTCTTATGAGGCAAGATCTTTTGGAATACACTCTGCTATGCCAGGTAAACGCGCGTTCAGGTGCTGTCCACATGCTATTTTTGTTAGACCCAGATTTGATAAATATTGTGCTGTCTCTGATCAGATCAGGGAAATTTTCTATGAATATTCTGACCTTGTTGAACCACTATCTTTAGATGAAGCATTTATAGATGTAACAGATAATAAAAAAAACATTCCTTATGCGACTGAAGTAGCAATGCAAATTAAAGATGATATTCTTAAGAAAACCGGTTTGACAGCATCAGCTGGAGTTTCTTTTAACAAGTTTCTATCAAAAGTAGCATCTGATATTAACAAACCAAATGGCATCAAGGTAGTGAAGCCCTGTGACGCGGATGAATTTATTGATAATTTACCAATACGGAAATTCTTTGGAGTAGGGAAGGTCACAGAGCAAAAAATGAGCCGAATCGGAATCAGAACCGGGGCGGATCTGAAAAAATATGACAGGATAAAATTGATTCAAATATTTGGAAAAGCTGGAAACTATTTTTATGATATCGCGCATTCTCAAGATAATAGACCAGTTATTGCTCAACGTGAGCGTAAATCACTGGGTAAAGAAACTACTCTGCATGAAGATATAAATAATATAGAGCAAATGCGAAAAATCCTGGAAGGTATTGCTCTACAAATTGAAAGTTTACTGATACAGAAAGAGGTAACAGGTAAAACTTTAACCCTGAAGGTCAAATATTCTGATTTTCAATCTATCACAAGAAGTATAACCCTTTCTCAACCTATCAAAGAATCTGCTTTAATGATGAGTCATGCTTGTTCGTTGCTTAATAAGACAGAAGCTGGAAAGAAAAAAGTTAGACTGCTGGGATTGACTATTTCTAATTTAGAAAGCCATTTAGGGAAATATCATAAATACAGACAACTTCTTCTGCCATTTGACAATAGGTACTTTTAACCTGGATTATTTGTTCAATATGTCATGTGTAATCATAGAGGTTATACGAATAGATCAGAATGTTTTTTCTTAACCGAGAGGAGAACGTTTTGTTTTCGTTCGCGACATTGCAATCAATAATAAACACTTGTCAACACGTGGTTGCCAGAGAGCATAATATGGGCATTATCTTATAATGAAGAATAGATGTAAATGGTGTGGAAGAGACCCTTTATACATAGCTTATCATGATGATGAATGGGGTACTCCTATTCATGATGACCGGCTTCTCTTTGAGTTCCTGATTCTGGAAGGAGCACAGGCCGGACTGAGCTGGCTGACAATCCTGAAAAAACGAGAGAATTACCGGCAGGCGTTTCAATCCTTTGATTGCGAAACAATAGCCAGGTATTCGCAACGTGATATAAACCGTCTTTTAGCTGATTCAGGTATTGTGCGCAATCGTCTCAAGATCAAATCGGCTATCAAAAATGCCCGGGGAGTTATAAACATCCAGGATGAGTTCGGTTCATTGGACTCATATCTCTGGCGTTATGTTGAAGGCATACCTAAGCAAAACGAATGGAGATCCATGGAAGAACTTCCGGTAAATACAGAAATATCCGATATGATGAGCAAGGATTTGAAGAGACGTGGATTCAATTTTGTAGGTTCAACAATTTGTTACGCGTTTATGCAAGCAGTAGGCATGGTAAACGATCACACAACAGATTGTTTTCGACACGATGAAATCAAGAAACTTGCCCAACAAGTGGGTTGAGCCGGCTTTATAAACCCGGCGGATTACCCGTGCCGTTGTGCCCAGGGAGACAGAGATGAAGGTCAGAACTCCTGACCTCGTAAAAGCAGTTCTTGCCATTTTCTAAAGCGTAACCATCACAATACCAATGGATAGGACCATTTGTCGAAAGAAAAACAGCAGGTAGCGCTTCGGATTATTTTATGGTACCTTTCTGAGATAAATATCCCAAACTAAAAGGAAAGGAGAAGGAATATATCACAGACATTACTGCCGATATTCCCAGCGGAATCTACCCCGATAAATGATTAGGACAAAGCAAGAGTGGTCGAACAGGCCCTCCACGGGCTTGGATGTTGAACTCCGTTCAGCCGCCGCAGCCTTCGGCTGCTAAGGCGAAGGAGGCTTGAGGTTCTTTTTTGGGGGACGATGGTTTCGTGTATCCCGGGGATTCTCCCCGGGAACCCAGGGTGTTACCCTGGGCTGATATGTTGAACCCCGTTGGGGTTCTTTTTTTTGGGGGGGG